>Ga0100377_1000829_pt1 | contig 26818 bp, 19 predicted proteins | sample CryGeymeta201501_FD_83664 | JGI IMG/M metagenome (GOLD analysis project Ga0100377, IMG submission 83664) | Groundwater microbial communities from Crystal Geyser aquifers in Utah, USA - Crystal Geyser metaG 2015-01 | ecosystem: Environmental > Aquatic > Deep subsurface > Groundwater | place: USA...
CGAGGGGAGAGGGGGCTGGGGGGTGAGGGCCTCCCCCTCTCCCGTCATACGGGAGAGGGGGCTGGGGGGTGAGGGCCTCCCCCTCTCCCGTCATACGGGAGAGGGGGTTGGGGGGTGAGGGCCGGTTGACGTCCTCATCGCGATTGAGTACCCAGTTAGCCTGTGCCGGATGTCGCTCGTGGTGTCGGAGCCCGACACAGGAGGAGCTCAGTGGCGTACCCCTGTCATGCGTGTGGCGATCACCTCTCTGATGCGGACGAGGTCTGCCCGACTTGCGGTGCGGCTCAGGTGAGCGGTGACACGGCGCGTCTGACGGCGGTGTCTGGTCGGGTCGAGGGCGCTCCGGAGCGCTCCAACACGTCGCCGCTGCATCCGGTGGCGCGGGCGACGCCGGTGGTTGAGGTCGAGGAGGAAGCGGGGGAGGAGGCGCTGCTGAGGCACGACACTGCGCCGTACCCGGCGGTGATCGCCGCGATGACGGAGGCCGAGCGGGCCCACGGCGCGGGGAGGGGGCGTGAGGACGAGGTGAGCGGTTTGCGGCCCACCAGCCCGTGTGAGGCGAACCGGCCGCGCGTCTCCACGCTCAAGGATCCTCGGCTGCAGGCGGCGTTCGAGCGTGGACTCGCCCTGGACATCGATGAGCCGACGCTGCCGGCCAGCGACGCGACGCAGCTCGAGACACCGGTGGCCTTCGACACGGAGGAGGATCTCGACCTGGGGAGGATCGAGGCGGCGAGCGCGGCGCAGCGGATCGCGTTCGAACCGACGGACGCGCAGGAGCCGCCCACCTTCCTGGGGACACCGCCGGGATCGGGCTCGGGGAGCGCGGCGCGGGTGGCCGATCATCGGCTTGAGCCAACGATGCGGGAGGTGTCACCGGTTGTCGAGGGTGCGCCGCCAGCCGGCGGGACGGGGCGTCCTCGGGTGGCTGTGCGGGAGCCTGCCGGGAGTGGCCGTGAGGCCTCTGAGGTCGTGCCGGATCATATCGTCGTGCCGAAGTCGCCGGTGGCGCCGCATCGTCCGGCGCCCCTGACCTCGAAGATTGCGCTGCCGGACGACGACCTCGTGGTGGCCGGCAAGACGCCCGTGGGCCTGTGGATCGCGATCCTGTTGGCGCTCGGTCTGGGCGTCGGGGTGCTGGCGGGCGCGTTCGGGCTCTACCTCGGCTGGTTCGATGGTCCGATGGAGGACGATCACGGCAAGGCGCACATCGACGGCGCAGACGCCGCGGAGTCCGTCACAGCCGCCGAGGAGGAGGAGGACGCGGGCGAAGCGGAGTCGGACAGCGATGAGGTGTCCGCCCATCCTACACGGCGTCGGCGCACGGAGGCCGAGGTCTCCGACGCCGGTCTGGACGCCTCGACCGCGCGCGACGCCGAGGTCCCCGACGATGTCGCCGCGCCCGAGAGCGCCGACGTGTCGCCGGATGTGCCGCAGGACACCGCCTCGCCGGTTGAGGTTCGTCGGCCGGATGCTGGCCGAGGCGATGCGGGTCGGGTCGCTTCGCGACCTGACGCCGGGCGGGTCGCCGCGCGACCTGACGCCGGGCGGGTCGCCGCGAGAGCTGATGCCGGACGAGCTCCGCTCGCGGGCGGTGATCCGAAGCATCGGCTCGAGACACAGGGCGACGGAAGCGAGCTCGCTGCGGCGAATCCGGCCAGCGCGACCTTCGAGGTGAGCCGGGTCTACTTCGAGCCGAAGCGACTGTCAGGGTTCGTCCATGGCAAGGCCGATGTGCGCAAGCGGGCCACGCGAAGCACCTGGGAGGCGATCCAGATCGGTGGGATCGACGTGCTGATCCTGACCGGCGATCGAAGGGGCGACGCGGCGCGGGGGAGCCAGACCATCCTCGACGGGCTGGAGGTCGCGCTGGTCCGGCATGCCAGGGGGGGCGGCGAGGTTGTGTCGGTGGAGAAGGAGGGGAAGGTGCAGCTGGTGTGGAGGGCGAAGGGCGCTGACCCGATCCCGCTGATGGTGCTCGATCCGGTCGGTGTGGCCGAGCTGGCGAAGGTCAACCGGCGCGCGTTCGGCGAGTTTACGTTCGCGCGGCACCTGGCGGCGTTCCTGACGGACGTGTTCGACCTCGTGGCGCTGGGCAAGGCGCCGTCGCGGGTGGCCGATCCTGCGTTCAGGGCGGTGGCGCGTCGGGTGCTGGCGCTCGCGGGTCGGGTCGAGGACAGGCTGGCCACGATCTCGGACGAGGAGCGCGCGGTGCTCAACCGCACCGCATGGATGCCGCCCTTCAAGAAGTGAGGGGGTCCAGCGGCGCTGTGGCGCTCAGCGCCACGCACAAGGTCGGCGGGGCGCCCGCTCGGAGCCCCGGCGCCACGATGGCCAGCCGACCGTGGGCCGCTTCCAGCGCGATCACGGCGCGTGCGGCGTCCGCTCCAGACGTGACCGGGATCTCGAAGTCGATGCGATGAGGTTCAGGCGTCGCCTCACCGCGCTCATACAGCGTCACGAGGTGGGCGGGCTCGCCAAGGTGGACCCGATACAGCAACGTCTTGTCCGGCTTGCTATGGGTCTGCGCGAGCGCCTGCACCACCTCGAGCGGGCCGAGCTGGCAGTGGGAGCGGAGCGCGATGTTGTCGTACTGGGTGGTGCCGAGCTGGACCCTGGTGCCGTAGGCCAGCAGCGCGAGCGCCTTGGCGCGCAGACCCAGCTTGAGGTTCGGCAGCAGCGTGAACATGGAGAAGCCGACCGTCACGCCGGGTACGTCGGTCGGCAGGCCGCAGTACTCCGACACGGGCACGAGCCCGTCGTAGTCGGCCAGCCGGGCCTCGGCCTCCGCGCCAAACACCCGTCCGATGTGGTGGGCGATCCGGCCGAACAGCGCCGGGTCCAGCGAGGCGCGGGGCAGGGCGAGGCCCACCATCGCCGACGGCAGCGTGCAGCAGTCCAGCTGCACCCACGCCGGCATCCCCAGGTCGCCGAACGCCGCGTGGTTGCCACCGTTGACCAGGCGGTAGAAGTCCAGCGCCGCCGGATCGAAGATGTCGTAGAACCGTACCGCGGCGTGTGGCTCGCACCGCTTCAGGTAGCCCTCGCCGACCACCCGGTTGCCCAACATCCACGGCGTAAACGCCCGTCCGTCGATCTCCAGCATGGTCGCGCTCCTCCGCGTGGTCGGGCCGGGGCCCGGTGGGGCTACATCTCCTCGAGCGTCGTGATACCGAGCAGCCCGAGCGCCGTGCGCAGCACCTCGCGGACGGCCCAGACGAGCTGAAGCCGGGCGGCCTTGAGGTCGCCCTCGGACTTGAGCACGTTGTGCGCGTCGTCGTTGTAGAACCTGGCGAAGGTCTGCGCGGTCTTGTAGGCGAACTCCGCCATCTTGGACGGGTCGAGCCGCTCCGACGCCCACTCCAGCATGGCCGGGAAGCTCGTGACCTGCACGATCACGTTGCGTTCGAGCTCGCTCGTCAGCGTGAGCAGCGCCGCGTCGGAAGCTTGCGGGTCGGTGATGGGGTTGAGCCCCGCCTTGCGCAGGATGGAGCTGCCGCGGGCATACGCGTACAGGCAGTAGGGGCCGGTCTGACCCTCGAACCGAACCGACTCCTCTGGATCGAAGGTCATCGTCGTCGGCGCCGAGACGTTCATCAGGTAGAACTTGATCGCGGCCAGCCCGATGGCGTTCGCGCGCAGCGCGGCCTCCTCGGCGTCGAGCTCTGGATAGCGCTCGTTGACCGCCGCGAGCGCGAGGCGCTCCACCTCGTCGATGAGGTCATCCGCGTCTACGACGTTGCCTTCGCGCGACTTCATGCGGCCGTCGGGCAGCAGGACCATGCCGTAGGACAGATGGTGGCAGTGGCCGGCCAGCTCGGGGCGGAGCAGGCCGAGCATGGCGAACAGGACCTGGAAGTGGTGGTTCTGCTCGTCGCCGACGACGTAGATCAAGCGGTCGAGCTGGTTGCGGTCAAACCGGCTGGTCGCCGTGCCGAGGTCCTGGGTTGTATACAGGCTGGTGCCATCGGGGCGCAGCACGGCCTTCTGGCCGCTCATGCCGATCTTCGAAAGGTCGAGCACGGTGGCGCCGTTGGCCGCCTTCTCGAACACGCCGCGGGCGAGTCCGTCCTCGACGATGTCCTTGCCGAGCAGGTAGGTGTTCGACTCGAAGTCGATCTGGTCGAAGTGGACGCCGAGCCGGGCGTAAGTCTCTTTGAAGCCGGCCTCCACCCAGTCGTTCATCGTGCGCCAGAGGCCACGGACCTCGGCGTCACCGGCCTCCCACTTCACCAGCATGTCGCGGGCCTGCGCGCCGAGGGTGGAGTCGGTGTTGAAGAACGTGTCCTTGAAGCCGCCGCGGAAAAGGTCGCGGAGCTGATCGGCGTCGGGGGTGGGAGCGGGCTCACCCTTCGTCGTTCGCGCCTTCGTCCAGTCGCCCGCGGCCCGCTTGCCGGCGCCCGAGGCCGCCCAGGCCTCGAAGGCTGCGTCGGCGGCCGGAGTCTTGAGCCAGCCTGCGTATTCTGATTCGAACAGCCGATTGAACATCACGTAGTAGTCGCCGACGAGGTGATCCCCCTTGATCCCCACGCTCTCCGGCGTCGCACCCTCGCCGTGCAGCTTGTACGCGAGCATGGATTTGCAGATGTGGATGCCGCGGTCGTTGATCAGGTTGACCCGGAGCACCGCGTGTCCGTAGTGTGCCAGCAGGTTGCCGACCAGCTCGCCCAGCAGGTTGTTGCGGATGTGGCCGAGGTGCTGGGGCTTGTTGGTGTTCGGCGAGCTGTACTCGACCATCACGCGCTGCGCCGTCGCGACGAGGTTCGCGCCGAAGCCGGCACCAGCGCGCAGCTCCTTCGTGATGACCGCGAGCGTGCCACCCGGGTTGAGGCGGAAGTTCACGAACGGGCCAGCGGCCGACACGGAGTCGACCAGCGGGTCGCCCTCGACCAGCGGCGCGAGGGCCGCCACCACGTCCTGGGCGATCTGCACCGGAGGCTTGCGCAGGGTGCGGGACCACGGGAAGCAGGGGAAGCCGAAGTCACCCATGTCGGGCGAGGGCGGCGTAGCCAGCTGAACGGCCCCCTCACAGCCGAGCGTGCTCAGCGCCTGCACGGCGAGCTCGGTGAGGTGGGGGAGGATGTCCTTCACGGTGGTGGGTGCGGTCATGGGGTCTTCCACGGATGATCGTTGGTGGGGCGGCCTCGGGGCGCGCCCGTGCAGGGGATGGAGGGCGCCGGGGACGGCCGGTCAGGGCCCGGCCGGCACGCCGGAGCTATCCGACAGAGCGCCGTGAGCCCCGTCTGCCTCGCGACGCAGGCCCCTCCGCGAGCTACCGCTCACGGAGCTCCCTGCCCTGCGTGGCACACTGGTGCTCAGGCTGGTCTATCACAGTTGCCACGAACGCGTCGAATGCTTCCCAGAACACCGCGCGGACCTCGTCCTGCTCGAGCAGGATCTCGTGCTTGCACCCACGAAGCTCGATCTGGCGAGCGTCGGGCAGCCACTCCACGGCGTCCCGTTGCGCCTTGACCGACACGCGCGTGTCCTCCACCGCCGTCAGCACACACACGGGCACGTGCACCCGCGCCAGCACCTCCCGCCGGTAGAGCGTCTGGATCGACGCCACCGCCGCGCGCGCCCAGCCCGCCGAGAACCCGCCGATCGCCAGCTCGGGTCGGCGGCGCTGGAGCTCCACCATGCGGTGATAGCGGTCCGGGTCGGAGGTCTGCTGGTTGTCTCGGAAGTCGGCCTCCTGCTCCAAAGAACGCGCGCCGTTCAGCCACTGCGCAGCGAGCCCGAGCCGACACATCGTCGCCGACGCTGCGGCGAGGATCGGGTACAGGACGGGGCCGACCTGGACATCAATCATCGGCGCGGTCGTGATCAGCCCGACGACGTCCGCCGGGGCGCGCTCGGACAGGTAACGAAGCGCGACGTGACCGCCCATGGAGTGGGCGAGGATCACCACCCGAGCGGAGGTCGGCCTCACGACCTTCTCGAAAAACGTATGCAGATCATGCAGATACGTCTCGAAGGAGTCGATGTGGCCCATATACCGGTCGGCCGCCATGCGGGAGCTCAGGCCCTGGCCGCGCCAGTCGAGGATGTGGGTGGTCCAGCCGCGCTCCCCCAGCTCGTCCAGCACCTCCTCGTACTTCTCGATGAACTCCGTGCGCCCGGGCAGCACCACGATGGCCGCACCCTCGCGGGCGCCGGGCGGGACCAGCGTTGCGGCTCGAATCGAGCAGCCCCGATCGGTCTGCCACCATGTCCAGCTCACCTCACCTTTCAAAACCCACCTCCAGTCGTCGTCCCCTCGCGGAGTGGGCCAGATTCGGGGCCGTGCGATCAAGTGTGAACGTACAATTTTGTCCGTATCGAACGGCGACCGGGGTCTGTGGGCCGTGACACGAACAGGTGCGGCTTTGTACTTTGCGGGTCCTGGCGATCCGTGATACACCGGTCGCGCTCTGATTCCATGGACCCCGGCGCTGTGCCGATCGACCACCCACAAGGAGTGATTCATGACCGCTTTCCCCAAAAAACAACGATTCCACCTGTGGATGCTGGTTGCGCTGCTCGCCAGCCTCGCCCTCATCGTCTCCGGTTGCGCCTGCGGCGGCGGCGGCGAAGACGAAAAGAAGGACGGCGACAAGGCCTCCAACGAGTCCGGCAGCGACGACAAGAAGGACGAAGCCGCCGACGACAAGAAGGATGAGGCCGCCGACGACGAGGAAGCCGGCGACGACGAGGAAGCTGGCGACGACGAGGAGGCCGGCGACGATGAGGAGGCCGGCGACGACGAGGAGGCCGGCGACGACGAGGAGGCCGGCGACGACGAGGAGTGGGAGGAGGAGAGCCCCGAGGGTGACGAGGAAGACAAGAAGGACGACGTCAGCGAAGAGGGCATCCTCCAGAAGGAGTGCGACGCGGGCGACGGCCGCAAGTGCAACAACCTCGGCTTCCGCTTCGACCGTGGCATCGGCGTGACCGTCGACAAGCCCAAGGCCCTCGGCCTGTACAAGAAGGCCTGTGAGCTCAAGGACAACGTCGGCTGCAACAACGCCGGTATCTTCCTCGAGCAGGGCCAGGCTGGCCCGGCGGACGCCGCGGCGGCCGTGCCCTACTACGTCAACGCCTGCGACATGGACAACCCCTACGGCTGCACCAACGCCGGTCGCATGTACTGGGACGGCATCGGCGTCGGCAAGGACGAGGACAAGTCGTTCACGTACAACCGCAAGGGCTGCGATGGCTACGTCGCCGTGGCTTGCAACTCCTGGGCGTGGAACCGCTGCAGCGAGAAGAAGCAGTGCGACGAGGAGGCCGAGACGACCGCGCGTCGCGCCGTCCGCCTCGCCGCGCGTGAGGGCTTCATCATCGACACCCTCGCCTACGTTCTGTGCCAGCGCGACAACAAGAAAGAGGCCGACGAGAACTACCAGGCCGCCTGCGACGCCGGATTCAAGCAGGACTGCGGTGTGACCTGCAAGAAGGATCGCCCCGTCGCCAAGAAGAAGGCTCCGATCATCACCTCCAGCCGCGTCGGCCGCAGGGTCCGCACCCTCGGCAACCGCAAGGGCCGCGTTGGCAGCCGCAAGGGCCGCGTTGGCAAGCGCAAGGGCAACGTCTCTCGCCGCCGCGCGGGATCGCGCCGCCGCACCAGCACGCGTCGCCGCACGGGCGGGCGCGTTCGCACCCTGTAGTCGGCCCAGGCTCCTCGGCCGCGCGGACAGCGACGGTGGGGTGACCCACCGCCGCGGTTCAGCGGGACGGGGTGGCGACGACCGATGACGCAACAAGGGCCGACCCACACCAGGGCCGGCCCTTGTTGCGTCTGGCCCTCACGCTGCGCGCTCGCGAGGTAGCTTGAGCCCGGCGCAGGGCCGCTTGGCAACCACCAGCCCGCGACAGCTCGGCGCCTCCACTACAGCACGACCAGCACGTACACCATCGCCAGAGCGATCTGGACAGCGGCGAAGGGGAGGGCGGCCTTGACGAAGCCAAAGAACGACAGCTTGATGCCGTGCTTGTGCATGATCGTGACCGCCACCACCGTCGAGGCTGAGCCGATGGGGGTGAGGTTGCCGCCCAGGTTGGCGCCGAAGATCACGCACCACCACAGGTTCGAGTCGCTGTTCACCCCGTCCATCGAGCCGAGGATGTTGGCGAGCACGGCGGCCAGCGGGATGTTGTCGGTCACCGAGCTCGTCACCGCCGAGGCGGCCAGCAGGCTGCCCGCGCCGAGCTGATCGCCCAGCCCGACCAGGACGCCGATCGCTTGACCGATCAGGCCAAGCACGCCCGCGTGCTCCATGACGTCCACGACGATGAACAGCGTCCCGAAGAACGCCAGCAGGTCCCAGTCCAGCGCTGCGTAGGTCTTGTCCACGCTCGCCTTGAACCGAAGCGCGCTCACAAGCCCGAACACCAGCGCCACATACCCCATCCCGAGGTCCTTGACGATCGGCAGGAACCCGGTCAGGGACAGCATGAGCACCAGCGCGACGAACATGATGCCCGAGAAGGCGAAGAAGCCCCTGGAGGTGATCGTGTCCGCGGGGTTGAAGCTCTCGACCAGAGCACGGGCCCGTCGCTTCTCCTCGGGGTCGGTCAGGCGCCGGACGTGGAAGATCCGCGCGCCGAGCAGGATCGTGATGACCCCCGCCACCACGACGAACGGCGCCGCCTTGAGGAAGAAGACCACGAACTCGATCCCCGCCGCTTTGCCCACGATGATGTTCGGCACGCTGCTGATCAGCGTCAGCAGGCCACCCACGTTGGTGAGCAGCCCCTCGATCAACAGGAAGGGCATCAGGAGCTTGCGACGCTCGAGCTTCTCCAGTGACACCACCGTGAGAGAGCCGACGATCAACATCGCCGCGACGTTGTTCAGGAAGGCGGAGAAGAGGATCGTCATGCCACCGTAGTAGAACAGCAGCCAATACGGGTCACCGCCAGAGAGCCGGGTGAGCTTGACCGCGATCCACGAGAACAGACCGCTCTTGGCCGTCACGTCCACAAACAGGCTCGCCCCGAAGATGATGGCGATCACCTCCCACTCAATACCTGGAATATAGACTGGTAGCTCGCGGATATGCCCATCACCCAGGTTGAGTGTGTAACGATCAAGCGGCAAAATGTGAAATGCATCAGCCAGGAACAGCGCAATGGCGGCTGTGACGCCCGTGATGATGGACTTCTTGGCGTGAAGCTTCTCCTCCATCGCCAGGGCGACCACCATCAAGGCGAGCAGCGCGGCGAAGATCCAGGTGACTGTGGCGTCCGGGTGGTGCATGGCAGCGCTTACAGCAATAGGATTGGAATGTTGATGAATTCGATGGCCATGGCGTAGGCAAGATCGCTCATCGCGAAGCGATCCGGCGCCTTGGAGTCTGCCACCAGCAGATCGATCTCGCGGGTCACCAGCAGCTCACGGTAGGCAGGGATGGTGTGACCGAAGGCGACGTACGTCTCCACCCGGATGTCGATGTCGTGGGCCTCCAGATCGTCGCCAGCGGTCTCACAGAGGTCGCGCGCCTCCTTCAGCAATCGGTCGCCGATGGTTCGGCGCGCTAGAGCATCGTCGATCTCGGGGATCTTCGAGATGATCGTCATCAGCCGCTCGAAGTTGGCCTCGTCCTCGATGTGGGTCAGCGTGAGAGTGCCGCCGTTCTCGGTGAACTCCGCGCCGTAGCGGATCAGCCGAGGGTCGTGGGTGAGGTGGTCGGTGATGACCATCACCCGATCGGTGTTGACCAGCCGTTGCTTGAGCTCGACAGCGCCGGGGTCGTCGCTCCGACGCACCGGCAGCACGAGCACCGGCGTCGCGGTCGCCTGGGTGAGCGTGTCGAGGTAGACGCCGAGTGAGTTGCGAGGCAGGCGCGTCAGATCCCGGAGGTTGCGATAGGTGACGATGAGGTCCGGCGGCCGCGCGGCGATCGACGCCACCAGGTCCGGGATGATCGGCAGGTCGCCCTCCGTGGTCACGCGCCAGGAGGCACGGTCCAGAGCGCGCACGCGGCCAAGAAAGCGCCGCGTGGTCGCCAACACCTCGTCGGCGCGGGCGGGCAATAGGTCGGTGATCAGCAGCGCGTCACGGATCGACAGAGGCTCGTGGGAGTAGCCCTGACGGATCGTGCCGCGGAACTGGCTCTCGAAGTCGAAGGAGGGCATGGCGTGGCTACGGCTGGGGGTGGGGCCGACGTTGGCGCCACGGCTGGGCTCCTCGTCGGGCGGCGGCTACCAGAGCAGGCGCTCGTGCTCGACCTTCATGCAGCGGTTCTGCACCACGTCGATGCTGTGGGACGCCAGGCTGCGCGCGAACGCGTCGTCCTGGACGCCGAGCTGGGTCCACACCGTCGCCGGAAGTGGCTCCAGCGCCAGGATCTCCTGCAGGTGGCGCGCGAGCTCCTCCGAGCGGCGAAACACCAGCACCAGGTCCACCGGGTCCGGGATCTGGGACAGGTTCGGGTAGGCCACCGTGTCAAAAATGAACTCCAGCGCCGGGTTCACGCCGACGATCGTGTAGCCCGTCACCGCGAGGTAGGCTGGCACGACGTGGCCCGCCCGGCGCGGCCGCGGACTGATCCCGAGCACCGCGATCCGCTGCGTGCGCTCGAGGATCTCAACGAGTCTGGCGTCGTCTTGGACGAGGTGCTGTTCGAGGGGGTCGCTCATGGGCTCGGCCTGGGCTTGGGGGAGGTTCATGGAACCGTGTACTCGAGGACGAACGCGACGGTCTCCGGCAGGGAGTCGACCGTGTACCCGAGCGTGGCCGCGACGATCCCGCGCGCCCCACTGGCCTCGAATCCCCCGATCTCCACCAGCGCGTTCACGACGTCCTCCGTGGGCAGATCCCCGGTGAGCGTCGCGGTCGACGCCTCCGGATCAAAACGTAGCCTCGCCCCGCGGACAGTCAGCTGCGTCACCACCTCACCGGACGTTGCGATCGGAACGATGGCGTCAGCGGCGACGCTCGTCAAGGGCCCATCGTTCGCGTCCTCCAGCGCCGTCCATGCGCCGAGCGCCACCGTCCCGTCACCGCGGACGTCGAACCCCATCGCCAGGGTAGCTGCGTCGATGCGCCCGAAGATCAAGCCGGGGATCAAGCCTGCGATCAGCGAGGCGCCAGACGGCTCCAACACCCGCACCGCGCCCGTCGAGCCGTGCTCCTCGGCCAGCGCGGCCACATCGCCGCTCAGCGCGAAGGGCTGAGCGCCCTGCAGGCCGGTGACCGCGAGCGTGTAGATGCCCGGTGTGTCGTAGGTGTGGGTGGTGTTGCGCTCGGTCGAGGTGACCCCATCCCCGAAGTCGAACGTGACGTCGGTCAGGCCGAAGTCGAGCACCCGCGCCTCGAGTTGTTCGTCGGGGCCGATCAGGGCGTCGGTGACCTGGACGGGGGTGTTGGCGCCGTCGATGGCCGCCTGCACGAGCTGATCGATGCGGGTGTAGTAGGTGGCGTGGTGGGTCCGGTTGAGGTAGCGGTAGGTGTAGACCGTCCAGTTGTCGTCCTCGGTGCCGTCGGGGCCGCCGGCGATCGAGCGGGAGAGGGGAGCGTAGCGGTAGCCGGCTTCGCGGCGGGCGATCACCGCGAGGGCGGCCTCGGTGTCGGCCGTGGCAGCGCGGAGCAGCGAGTCGGCTTCGTTCCGCAGGGGCTGATCGCCGGTGAGCAGCGAGCGGCGGAAGGTGACCGCCGCCCCGTAGACGTGGAGCGCGTGGCGGGCGCGCAGACCGGTGACTTCGATCCCGTCGCGGATCTCGTCGATCCAGGGCAGGCCGCCGTCGGGCAGCCCGCCTTCGATCGCGTTGAGGCGGGCGACGAGGTCGGCGTAGTCCTGCGCCATCGCCTCGAGCAGCGGGGGGAAGTGGGCCAGCCACGCCGCGGTCTGGTCCTCCGACCAGGCCATGATGTCGGGGATGGCCGGGGGCAGCGGGTGGAAGTCGATGCCTGCCGCCGCGGCGACCTCCGTCTCAGGATCCGTCCCGACGAGGTAGGGCAGCAGGTCGCCGTAGAGGATGTCGCGGATCTGGAGGTCGATCACCTTCTCGAGCACCTCCACCACCACCGGGGCGTACTCACCGGCCGGGGAGGCGATATCGGCGAGGCAGTCGCGATAGCCGTAGTTGACATCGGCGGACATGCGGAGGGAGCAATACTCGTTCTGCCAGTAGCCCCACTCGTGGCCGGTCCCGAAGACGTGGTGGCCTTCGAGCTTGCCTTCGAGCATGAACTTGATCCCCTGGATGTCCCGGTGCCGCGCCTCCAGCGTGATCGGCAGGTAGAGCGGCACCGCGATGTCGAAGGTCAGCCACCACGCCGCCTCGGGGAAGTACCAGAGCGGTCGAATTTGATACTGATCCGCCATAAAGTCATACAGATAATTGAAGTCCGTGTTTCCGTAGACGGGCGCAGGGCGGAACAGGTCGTAGAACATCAGCGGATGCACCCGCACGCCGAGGTTCGCAGGTGCCAGCTTCGGCAGGTCGTAGTAACGGATGCCGTAGTGTTCGGTCGGTGTGCCCTTCGTGCCGTGGTTGACGCAGGTCAGACGGGTGTTCGGGTAGCGCTCGGCGAAGGTGTCGGCGATGAACGTCAGCTCCGCCAATGCCTGTCGGTCGTCGATCTCGGTGAACTCGCTCGGATTGAACGTGAACCAGAAGTGCGCCGGATAGTTCTCCGGGTCGTCGCCCATCGCCGCGTCGATCGCCTCGCCGAGCTGCTCCTGCCACGGCCGGGGGTCGTCGGGGTCGATGATCGCCGAGGAGCCCTGCTGCTGGCTGTGAAGGGTCAGACCCGCCTCGCGCGGGAAGCCGCGACGACGCCCATAGCCGGCCAGCTCACCGGTGCCCACCCCCGACTTGCCGTAGCTCGACAGGTTCTTCACCTGCCAGTCGATGTAGCGGCGCACCTCCTCGAAGGTGCTCTCGTCCCCGTTGCGGAAGGCGTCTCCGAGCTCCAGCGGGTGGGTCAGGTGCAGCGACACCGACCGCACCTTGAAGTCGGGCGTGTGCAGCCGCACGATGGGCTGCGCTGGCCATTGGGGCGACGTCGGCACGTACTCCTGTTCGGGGTGGAAGAACCGGACGCCCACCGCGTGCAGGAACTCGTACGCCGCGTATTGACGCGCCAGCAGGCCGTCGGCGCCGCCGAGCTCGACCCGCACGCCGCCCTCGCATCGCTCTTCGTCTATCGCAAAGGTCTGAGGTGACTGGTAATTGTGAACCCAGGTAGGCCCCACGCCCTCGCCAACGAACACGATGCGGCCGCTGCCGGGCTCACATGCCACCGCGTCGAGCGAGGTGTCCAACGTCGCCTCGAGGCCCATCGCCTCGAAGTAGCGGCGGACGTCCTCGGCGGCCCACTGCACCGCCTCGGGCGCCTCGGGCGACACCTGGACGACGAAGCGGTGAGGCGGCAGGGTCGGCTCGGGCTCGGGGTCGGCGCCGGTGTCGCCGGCGTCGGGGACGTTGTCGGCATCCGCGGTGGAGCCGGTGCGGATCGGCGCCGTCGTGTGCACGAAGGTGCTGTCCTGGCACGCGGCGACGAGGAGCAGCGTCATGAGCAGCAGCGGCGACAGCCGGCGGATGGCGTCCATGGGTCAGCTCCCTCTCTCGGGGTCGGAAGGCTCTTCGGGCGGGGCGGTGCGGGGTTGACCGAACAAGCCGTCCAGCGCCGCTTGCACCAGGTCGTCGAGCTCGGATCGCGCGAGCTTGCGGGCTTGCTCGACGCGGTCGGACAGCCGCATCGCGGCCTCGTCGGCCACGGGATCGAGACGCTCCAACGCACGCTGGATCAGGCCCGGCCGATCCTCGCGCCGCGGCGCCAGCGCCAACGGCAGGCGCAGGCGCAGCAGGGTGGCGCTCACCTCCCGCTCCATCTGGCGGGCAGCGTTGCGGTGCAGGCGGTCGATGATGTTCCGCGCGACCGCGTCGAAGTCGGCGTGGCCGGGCATCGTGCCGCGCAGCGCCGGCGGGAGCGGCACGTTCTTGAGCTCCTCGCTCAGTCGCCCCCGAAGCTCCTCGCGGGCCTGCTCCAGCCGCTTGCCCAGGTGCTCCCGAACTGCCTGGGTCCGCACGTCGATCGTGTCCATGGCGGTCCGCTCGGCGTCTTCCGGCTCTGGCCCCTTCGTCAGCCCGATGGCCACCCGTGCGTCCCCGTCGAGCTGCTCCAGCGCCGTGAAGGCCTGGGTCTGCGCCACCTTCAGCTCCCGCATGGCGCTCTTGGCGCTGCGCACGATCCGGCGCCGGCCGAGATTCGTCGCCAGCGCCAGGTGGACGTCCGAGGGAGCGTGCAGCGCCTCGGTGGCCTCGTCGACGATGGCGGCCAGGCGCTCCCGCCCCTCGCTCTCGCCGTGGTCGATCTCGGCATGCACCCGGTCGGCTGCCTTGTCGAGGCGCCCGGAGGTCTCGTCCACGATCGCCCGCAGCTTGCCCTGGATGTCGCGGGCGATACCCTCGAGGTCGGTCAGCGCGTCGCCCTCGGTCTGATCGAGGGTTGTCGCCAGGCTCTCCATCAGGCGGCTGGCCTGCTCCTGGTAGCGGGCCAGCAGGGTGCCGTCGGCCTCCGGCGTGCCGCGCAGATGCTCGAGGTCGAGCTGGACCGAGACGAGCCTGTCGCGCACCTCCTTGTCGAACTGACGGCGCAAGGCCAGTCCGGTGTTGGCCATCGCGTGCTGGCGCTGGTCGAGCAGGTCGTCGACGCGGAGCACGTGGTGCTCGAGCGTGTCTCGCAGACGGGCGCGCTGGCTGTCCAGGGCGGCGTCGAAGCGCTCGCGAAGGTCACGGAGCGGAGTGTGTTTTTCGGGCATGTTCACAGGCTCATAGAGTGACCCGCCGTCGATGTAGCGGACCGCCGAGGCGACGACGTCAGGATGGATCATGCTGAAGGTGTGCTCGACGTTCATCACGCGGACGTACTCCGCGCCGTCGAGCAGGGCCTCCCACACGCGGACCGTGCGGTCGCGCGACCCCGCGATGATGGCGAACTGGCACGAGGGCGCCGGGATCTGCTCCGCCGCCTCAGGGGTCAGGTCCAGCAGCGATGGCCCCTCGATCGCCCGGGCCAGGCGGCTGTCCTTCCACCGCACCGCGACGCTCGAGCCCCGACTCGGTGGGCAGATCATCAAGAGGCGATGCGCGTCCATGCGGTCCCTCCAGTCGTCCTCGCCGCGCGGACGCCCGAGCATCTCACGCACGACCATGCCGCCCATGCTGTGGGTGATGAACGACAGGGTGTGGATCCCGCGCAGCCGCGCGAGCACCAGCGCCACCTGCTCGGCGTGCTCCTCGATCGGCCGGCGCGTGGAGGGGTAGTTGACGTTGATCACCTCGTAGCCGGCGTCGTTCAGCGCCCGATCGAGCACCGCCATGCTGTCCTTGGCGCGGATCAGGCCGTGCAGCAGGACCACGGCATGACGGCTCCGTGGCACCAGCGCCTGCTCTATGCGCAGGGCCTCCAGCGCGACGCGGCAGTCACGATAGTCGCCGTACACGAGGCTTCGGTCGCGCGGCGACAGCAGGCGGCACCACTCGGAGCTGACGTGCTCCTGAATCCGGTAGCGGCAGTGGACGAACACGTCCGTCCAGAACTGCTTGCCCCCCAGCGTCGGCAGCTCGACGCGCAGCGCCCTCAGCGGCCGCTCCTGTCGCAGCGAGCTCAGCCTCGCCCGCTCGCAGTGGGGCAGAGTGCCGCGCGCGAGCACGTTCGGAGGCTCGGAGGCGTCCACCACGCGGAACTGGCCCGGGCTGCCCGGATCGACCTCGATCGTCCAGCCGAGCAGGACGTCGCGGTACGTGGGTGATGGAGAGGCCAGATCGATCTGGATGTTGCGGGCGTCGGACATGGACCGCTCAGGCGAGGGAGAGCTACGCTGGTTGGAGGTCGCGCCGTCCACTACAGTGCCAGCCCTGCAGCCAGAGCACAACGCCCACGGCGGTGACGACGCCCGATCCAGGCTCGTCCGCTCTCCGCGCAGCGCTCAACGCCTCAGTCCAACCGTCTGCCGCGCCAGCCGATTCCTGCAGCGGCCCCGCTGGCGACGCGACGGGCGGGCGATGGCGGCGCCTGCGCTCAACGCGTCGCCGGGAAGTGCAAGCTCACCCGTGTGCCCAGTCCGGGCTGAGACTCGATCATCATGTTGCCGCCGGCCTCGGCCACGACGGCCTTGACAGCCGCCATGCCGACCCCCCGCCCGGCGATGTCGCTGACGGTCTCCGAGACCGACAGGCCGTCGAGGTAGACCAGGCTGAGGCGCTCCGCGGTGGACATGTGCGACTGGTCCTCGGCCGCGCACAGCCCGAGCTTCACCGCCCGGTCGACCACCCGATCCAGGTCCACCCCGCGCCCGTCGTCGGTGACCACGATCCGGCAGCCCTCGGCGTCCCCGCTCACCTCGAGCGTGACGTGTCCGCACGACCCCTTGTCACCGCGCTCCCACGGCTCCTCGATCCCGTGCGCGACAGCGTTGCGGAGCAGATGCGGCAACACGACGAAGACAGGCCGGAAACGCTCGGTGTTCAGCAGCTTGTGACCGCCGTGCACCTCGAAGCTCAGCTGCTTGTTCAGCCGTTCGGCCAGGCGTTGGACGAACGTCTCGGTCGGCCCCAGGAGCTCGGAGACGGGCCGCATGGCGACCTCGGAGGCCCAGTGCTCCAGCTCGGTGTCGTCGATGCGGTCGAGCAGGGCTCTCAGCCGGCCGAGCTGCGCCTCGGTCACCTCGAACGTCGGCTCGACATGAGCGTTGGGGGGGATCTCCAGCACCTTGACGTGAGTCTGCAGGAGCTCCCGAAGCGCCCCACCGATGCGGGCGAGCTGCTCCGGGCCGAGGTGCGGCTCCGACTCCGCGCTGTGCGCCGCAGCCACCACGTCATCCAGCCCGAACGCCGCTGCGTTCCCCTTGATCGTGTGGACGACGCGGCGGACGACCACCGGATCGGCGTCGGACGAGCTGCAGCCCAGCACCGCGGCGCGCGTCTCCTCGACGAACGCGACGAACGCAGACCGCTGCATCAGGATGTGGACGAGCACCTCGTTCTCACGTGCCTGCCGCCGGGCCTGCTCCAGCGCGGTCTCGTCGCTGACCGTCATCAACACGCCGCTGATCGCTCCCTCGGCGTCTCGGACCACGCGCCCCTCGAGCTTCAGCTCGCGCTCTCCCACCACGAACCGCGTCGGGATCTGGCCCAGCGCCACGTCCTCGTCGAGCAGGTCGTCAAACACCTGGTCGATGGCCAGGGCGAGGTGCGCGGCGAGCGGTGTGTCCTGCACGCCCAGCAGCTCAGGCAGGTTGTCCCCAGCCGCGATCGGGCGGCCGAACAGGTCCACGCACGAGCGCGTGGTGCACGGCTTCACCGTCAGGTCACGCCCCATCACGAAGAAGCCGAAGGTGACGTTGTCGAGGATGGCGCGCATCGCGCGGGTGCGCTCCTCGACGGCTCGCTCCAGCTCGCCGTTGTACCGCTCGAGCTCGGCGGCGCGCAGCTGGAGCTGGACGCGCCGCTGGCGCTGACGGTCGAGCTGGCGCTGGATCAGGTTGCCGCTGCCACCGGCGTAGAGCTGGCTCACCTTGTCCTTGAGCACCTCCACGGTGCGTTCGGCGGCCTCCGCCCTGCGTCTCCAATCGTCGCCACCGGGGTTGTAGGGTCGCGAGGTGTTCACTGTGGCCTCCCTGCGTCCGGCTGGCGGCTGTTGAAGGTGACGGCGACCAGGGTCTGGTTGATGTGCAGCCCATCGAGCTGCTCGCCGTAGGTGTCGAAGCCGATCATCCCGCCACAACGACGCGACAACACATCGCTGAGGCCGTGATGGCAGGCCTTCGCGTTGGCCTCGAGCGACCGCAGGATGCAGTTGAACCCCAGCATGAAGTCCGCACGCTCGAGCGTGTCGAGCTGGCGGGCCAGCGCCTCGGTCATCTCCTCATGCCCTCCGATGGACACCACCATCCCTGGCTCGATGGCGCAGTAGAAGGTGATGCTCTGGTCGTCGTTCAGGCTCTGGATGCTGCGCACGTAGAGCTGACCGTCGCACTCAAAAACCAGGGGGTGCAGGAAGCTGACGTCGCTGGTCAGGGCCTCGAGCTCAAGCCCGAGCGCCGCGGCGTAGGCAACGGTGGCAGGATATCCGTCCATCTCGTAGACCACCCGGGCGTCGGTGTCCGCCCGTGTGATCACCAGCCTGGAGGGCGTGGTGACGAAGTGTTGATGCTTGACGATCTCGACCTCCGTCGTGACCGACTGCCCCAGCACGATGACCGCGGCGTTGGACCGGGCCTGCCCGTCATGGAACACCCAGGTGCGCTCGAACATCAGGTCGTCGCCGCTGGAGCCGCCGGCGATCCGCACACCAGCGAGCTCGTCGGCCAGCAGCGCGACGACCTTCTCCTCCATCATGGACAGGCCGTCGATGAACGTCAGGCAGAAGAGCTCCTCCGGGTCGAACGCCGCGCTCTCATCGAGCCCGAGCGCGGCGAGCAGGCCCGCGGCCACGCGTCGCGCCGTGGCGGCGTCGAAGCGGCTGACGTCCTCGACCAGAGTGGTCGCCCATCGTACGCCCGAGTCCACGAGGCCCGCGAGCACGAGTGAGCCGGTGGTGTGCGCGCCGCCGAGGAACTCGCCCGCGGTGGTGCCGCCCACCACAGGAACGGCGCCCCAGCGCGCCTTCAGTGCGGCGGCGACCTCGGTCGGGACCTGCTGGCTGGAGCAGAACGCGAAAATGATGTCAGGAGTCCCGGACCAGCCGTCCGCCGCCTCTGCGACAGCGCGCGCGGCCATGGGGCTCATGGAGCGACCTTGCAGCACCTTCATGATTGCACCGTTCCTTAGAAGAAGAGCATGTCGCCCGCGCCGGGGCCGGTCGTCTCATTGCTCTCCAGGTCCACACTCTCGTCCAGCGTCAGGTCGAGCCACGCCCAGAAGACGCCAGCGTCCACGTCGAACCGGAACTTGCGCACTGCCGTGCGCGAGGACGCCACATGCACCGAGACGCCTCGGAGCACAACCGGCGTCGCCATCCACAGCTGGACGCCGCGACGCATCAGATCCAGCTTCAAGCGGCCCAGGAGCTGGTTGGCCAGCTCGCCGGTCCAATCGGCCAGCTCGGCCTCGCCCAGGTCGTCGCGCGAGTCCTCGCGCGGGTAGAGCGCCCGGATCACGTCGGGCGTCGCCGACAGGCCGATGACGCCTCGGGCCTGGGAGCCGGAGAATCCAATGACGGCCACGAGCTCGGCCTCCTGGCCGTCGCCCGTGGGGTCTACGCTGACGGCGCTGACCACCGCGCCGTTGAGCAGGCCCTCGAAGGCCTCGCACGTGATGCGGCTGATCCGCTCGTTGATGTCCATGAGCATGTCCCTCCTGTCAAAGTGGCCTGGCGAGGCTCGACACCGCCTTGACGAGCAGCCGAGGATCGAACGGCTTGATGATCCAGCCGCGGGCGCCCGCCGCCTTGGCCTTCTGGATCAGCTCGGGCTGACCCTCGGTGGTGAGCATCAAGATCGGCGCCATCGGCCCTTCGGCCCGCAGCGTCTCGATCATGGTGATCCCGTCCATGCGCGGCATGTTGACGTCGCAGATCAGCAGGACGAGGTCCGGATGGCGCTTGACCATCTCGATCCCCTCAACGCCATCGCGAGCGTCGATGACCTCGTAGCCGGCTGGCACGAGCGCACGACGCAGCTGATCTCGCATGGTCGTCGAGTCTTCAACGATGAGTACCTTTCCTCTCATGAGCATGCCCTCCAGCCGCTCTGTCCCCTGTGCTTGGCGTGGCCTCTCACCCCGCCGCGCGCTCTTCCTCGGCGACAAGCGCCGCGATCGGCTCAGCATCGACGCAGACCCTGTTGCGGCCGCTGGTCTTGGCGGTATACATCGCGACGTCGGCGCGGTTGATGAGCGGCGCCAGGCCCTCACCATCACGCTGGGTCGTGACGCCGACGGAGACCGAGACCGCGATGCGCGCTCCATCGTCGTGGAAGATCTCCAGATCCTGGACGCCGATCCGGATCCTCTCGGCCACGAGCGCCGCCCGGTCGGAGTCGGTCTGCGGCAGCGCGATCACGAACTCCTCGCCGCCCCACCGCGCGGTCACGTCGTACGGCCGCACCGCGCGCTGGCAGAACTCGCCCACCGCGGCCAGCACCTGATCCCCGCCGCCGTGCCCGTAGTGGTCGTTCACCCGCTTGAAGTGGTCGATGTCGAACAGGAGCATGCTCAGCGGCGCGTCAAACCGCGTCGCCCGGGCCAGCTCACGCTCGACCGCCTCGCTGAACGCCCGCCGGTTGTAAATCCCGGTCAGCGGGTCGTGCGAGGCCAACCGCCGCGTCTCCTGCACCAGCGAGACGATCCGCATCGGACCGGCGATCTCCCGTGCGACGAGCTCGATCAGGTCCAGATCGACCGCCCCCTCACAGCACGCGATCGCAAGCTGCCCCACCCGGATCGCCCCGAAGTGCAGCTTGCGCACCAACGGGGCCGGCCCGCTCGGCAGCGCGGAGGCGTCGTCGTCCTCGAGCCGCTCGATGCGCCGGCCCGCTGGGAGGTCCAGGGCCGCGCGGGCCTCGAGCTCCGCGGACTCGCCGTTCGAGGCGTGCGTGTGCAGCGCCGCCAGGTCCTCCGTCGCGATCGCCAGCCAACGGTACGTCGTGACCTGACAGAGGAACTGCGAGAAGAGATCGAACATCCGCGTCAAACTCTCGCAGGTGCTCAAGGCGCGAATCTCGGACGCCAGCAGCGACTCGAACAGCGCCTGGTCCAGCAGCCGCCCGATGCGATCGCGGATGTCCAGCGACTCCGGGTACATCTGGAAGAAGCCGTCGTGTGGCGGCGCGGCGTCAATGGCCTTGCGCAGCGACCTCGCCAGCTCGCCCATGCGCCCTTTGGCCACATACGCGCTCGCTCCGGCGCGATCGGCCCAGAACCGCTCCTTCGGCGTGTCCTCCTTCCCCCGAAGGATGATGGGCACCCCCTCGGTCGCAGCCTCCGAGCGCAACAGCCGGCAGAGCTGGAGGCCGGACACGCCCGGCATCCACAGGTCCGCCACCACCGCGCTGGGCGGTGAGGCGAGCGTGTGGATGGCTGCCCGCGTCGCGCAGCCGAACGCCTCGACCGAGAATCCCTGGATGCGAAGCCGCTCGGCGAGCACGTCGCGCTTGTGCTGGTCAAACTCGACCAGCACGACCTCATGGACCCGGGGCAGGGGAATGAACATGTCCAACTCCGCAGGCCGGGCCTCCAGATCGAGGCGGCGGCCCTGTACCTGTTGCGCGCTGTTGGGTTCAGCGCAACTTCAACTCGCCAAGGAAGCTTGCCGGGCAACTACAAAGCACAATGCGTGCCAAGCGAAACCCCGGCGGGCGCAGGGTCGACGTAGGCGGCGATGATGCAGATTGCAGACAGCTCGCCGGGGTGGTGCAACGCGCACCACGGCGAACCCGCGACGGCTCGCGCCTGGTGATGGACCTGGGGGGGAGAGGATGGACGCTTCTGCCCGCCTGGACGGGGACAGGGCACACGCCGCAGCGGCGTGCAGGATCAGCGCGGTGAGAGGAGAGGAGGGCGGCCCGGGCCACCCGGACCGCGCCAAAGGCTCAGTCGCCTTCGACCAGCCCGAGGCCCTCGATCGTGTCCGCGTAGATCATGTCGGCCTTCGCCTGGTCGAAGCCGAACGCCTCACCGAACACCGTCAGCGCCGTGACCTCGTGCTCATGCATCTCGAGGTCGGCCACCGCGACCGCGATCAGCATCGAGAAGACCTGGTCGCGCACATGCTCGGGGATGGTGGCGGCGATCTCGTTCGCGCGGGCGCGCAGCCCCTCCACGCTCCCAATCGTCGCGGCGGCCTTGACGGCCTTGGAGGCGTGGATGTCGAGGTCCTCGACCTCGCTCCAGCCGCACGGCAGCGAGAGTAAGAGGGAGTCGAACGCCTCCTCCTCCTGCTCGTCCACGTTCAGATCGGCGTAGACGGCCAGCGCCAGCGCGTCGATGATGGCGCGGGTGTGGTCCGGGGACAGCTCCTGCAGGTCGCGGTCGGCGAGCCAGCGCTTCTCGAGTCGTTCGATGCGATTCACAGGGCCTCCAGCGTGGGAAACGACAGTGGACGACGGCCGGGTTGTAGCCGAGCCGGTCAGTGAAGTCAACCGGCTCCGTCCCCGTCCAGACGGCGCTCTTCGGCGCCAGATGACACCCCTCAACGCCGTCGACGCGACGTGCTGGCCGCGTTGCGGGAGGTGAACTGCGGGTCCTTGCGCCGGACCCACGCGATGAACTTCTCCAGCTCGGGGTGGGCGCGCAGCGCCTCAAACGTGTTGTACTGGTGCAGCAGCTCGCGCTCGGTGAACAGCGAGTGGATCTTGGAGTGACACACCCGATGGATCCAGTGCGCATCCCGGCCGCCGAGGCTCTTGGGCACGACATGGTGCTTGTTGATGGTCGGGCCGTCGATGAGCGAACGGCCGCAGAGCGGGCAAGCGCCCAGGCTGTCGGTCTCCATGGCGATGTCGGGACCAGTGGGCTCCCGGCGCGCCAGGAGGCGACCGGGCGAGCCGGGGCTGATGATGGTGCTTCGAGGCGCCGGTCACGCGCACGTGACTCAGCCGCCGATGCGAGAGCGGGGAAGGTAGCCATCCCCTGCCCGCGTGCAAGTCCCTCCGCCGCCGAGCCCCTCCCCGCGCCGCTCCATGGCCCGCCACGTCGTGCTCACCGGGCCGGTGGAGGTTGCATCGGCGGGCGCACGCGACTACTGTACCGGCTCCGGCGAGCCCGCCGGGCGTGATGGATGCGACACAGGGAGGTCGAGGTGAGTCGGACTGTTCTCAACCGTGAGCTCGTGCGCCTGGCGCTGGTGATCGTCGCGGCGGTGTCCGTGTTCGGCGGTGTGTTCGTCGGCGTCTTCGACGGCGTTGCACAGGCTCAAGAGCGCCAGCACACCGTCAAGGCGGGCGACACGCTGAGCCGCATCGCCAAGAAGTACGGCGTCACGATCGACCAGCTCCGCGCCTGGAACCAGCTCAAGAACGACAATCTCCGTGAGGGGGCCGTGCTCACCGTGTCTGGAGCCGCCGCCACGAAGAAGACTCGCCGCAAGGAGCTCACCACCGAGGCGCCCGGCACCGGCCCCGAGTCTCCGCGCCTGGCCCGGGACCCCGACGAGATCGAGATCGACGACGCCTTCTGCGCCCGGATCGAGCAAGCCTGGAAGCCCGAGCTGATCCGCTCGTACTTCCGCGCCGACTGCACCGATCCCAAGGTCTGCGTCGCCCGCCACATGGCCCTGCACGACTGGCGCACCGAGCGCTATGGCTACTACCCCGGCTTCGGAAAGAGGAGCGCCAACGGCTTCGCGCCCGTCCACTACACCCGCGACACCGTGTTCCAGGGCATCCACATCACGATCAACGAGAACCTCGTCGCACCGCTGCGCTGCATCGAGCGCAAGCTCGCTACCTCCTGCGCCACCTGCGCCGAGCGGCCGGAGCTGCCGGGTGAGTGCTCAAAGAAATTCCCCTATCATCCCAGGCACTTATCGGGCCTCCGCACCAAGAACACGTTCCGGGGCGGCGAGGTCTCGAACCATGTCTACGGGATCGCGGTGGACGTGGACCCGTCGGACAACACCTGTTGCGGGTGCGTCGGCAAGTGGAAGTCCCACCCGATGTGCCGCAAGAAGGGTGAACCGCACGAGCGCATGATCATGCCGTATTGCTGGGTCGAGGTGTTTGAGAGCTATGGCTTCTACTGGCTCGGTCGGGACAAGCTCCAGGACACCATGCACTTCGAGTTCCTCGGAGATCCGGCCATCGTCCAGGCGGCTGTGAAGGACGCGACGCTCAAGCCGAAGTGAGCCGACCTCAACGCCGGTCCGCTCTCGCGCCGCTCCCTGGCCACCACCCCGTCGCTCCAAAGCGAAGCGGGTGCGTGCGCGCCGCGGCCCCGTGATTGGTTTGCATCCGCCTCGAACGATCGCCACATTGAAGGCGATTCACGCGGGCACCTCCAACAACCACCAGGTTGCAACATGAAATCGATAGCCTCTCTCCTCAGCGCCATCCTCCTGTCCGCCGCCCTCGTCACTGTCGTCGCGTGCAGCGACCCCGAGGAGGTGAACTACTCTGGCAACAACGCCACCAACAATGGCGCCAACAACGCCACCAACAACGGTGGCAACAACGCCACCAACAACGGCGGCAACAACGCGACCAACAACCGCAGCAACAACGGAACGGACTGCGACGGCCACGCGATCGGGGAGAGCTGGAGCCTGGACTGCAACAGCTGCACCTGCACCGCGGACGGCATCGCCTGCACGGGGGCGGTCTGCCCCAACGCCTGCGACGAGCTCGAAGCCGACTATGCGGCGGCGATCGAGACCAACGCCGCGTGCTCGGCCAACGCCGACTGCCAGATCCTCTCTGGCCAGTGCGGGATCGGGCTGGGGGGATGCTACGTGTCGGCCAACGACGGTCTGACGCAGGAGACCCTGAACGCGCTTGGTCAGCAGTTCGGAGCGGCCGGCTGCACCAACGGCGTCTGCGACTGCGCGCCGCCGCCCCCGCCCGGCTGCATCGATGGCCGCTGCGGCTTCCTGCCGCTGTGCGGCGATCACGACTTCGGCGAGCAGTGGGACGTCGACTGCAACGTCTGCGAGTGCACCTTCGATGGTGTCGTCTGCACCACCGCAGAGTGCGGCGGCTGCGGTGACCACCAGCTCGGCGACGAGTGGCTCGGCAACGATGGCTGCAACACCTGCACCTGCACCGCCGACGGCCCGGCGTGTACCGATCGCGCGTGCGACGTCTGCACGGGCATCGAGACGCGCTACCTCGACACCGTCGCGCAGAGCAAGTCGTGCAACACGGGTGCGGACTGCCAGGTCGTCTACGGCCACTGCGGCATCGGCGTCGGCGGTTGCCACTACGCCGTCAACGCCAGCTTCGACGCGACCGCGTTGGACGCCCTCGCGGCCGAGTTCACCGACAACAACTGCTCGGGACCCGTCTGTCGTTGCGTGGTCCCGCCTCCAGTGGACTGCGTGGAGGGGGCCTGTGCGTTCGTGGACGCGACGAGCCCTTGCCCCGGCCACGCGGTGGGCGAGACATGGATCGACACCGACGGCTGCAACGCGTGCACCTGCACCGCCGACGGCCCGGCCTGCACCGATCGCGCCTGCGCCTCGTGCGACGGGATCGCCGCACAGTATGCCGCTGCGGTGGCGGAGACCTACACCTGCCAGTCCGACGACCAGTGCATGGTCGTGCCCGGAGACTGCGGCATCAGCCTCGGCGGATGCTACTACTTCTCCACCGCCGACCTCGCCGCGCGCCTCCAGCCGCTCGTCTCGCAGTGGCAGCAGCAGGGTTGCGGCGAGGGCCTGCCGGTGTGCGATTGCGCCGCGCCGCCGGACCAGCTCGCCTGTGTGGACGGGGCCTGCACGCCGCTCTGAGCGGGTCGAGCCATTCCCTGGGCAGCCGCCCAGGGGGTCGGCGTCCCCGCAGCTCGCCGAGCGTGAGGCTGTGCAGTCCCCGCTCGGTCCACTCGACCCCACCGATCACCGCCGTATTGACCCTCGCTCCTGTTCTGCGCTTTCGAGGCCGTCACAGCGGCCCTTGATGCGGGCAACGCGTCCACATCTTGCGAGGTCGTGGCCGAGGCGCTATGGTCCGTGCCGGAAACTGCTTGTAGTCACAGAGGGGCCTTTCGCGCCGGATGTCGTGGGTGTCACGCACATCGGAGCACCTGGATCGTGGGTGATCCGGGCCTGGCTGTGCTCATAAGGCTGTTATCTGTTTTTTCACTTCTATTCTGGAGGTAATGAGTTGAAATAGAGAAACATGTTGGCTGTCGCGCTGGCGGCGTCGCTCGCCTTTGTGTTTGTTGGCTGCGGTGATGACGAGGAGTCGACCCCCTCAACGACCGACAACGACGGCACGAACAACGGTACGAACAACGGTACGAACAACGGCACCAACAACGGCACCAACAACGGCACCAACAACGGCACGAACAACGGCACGAACAACGGCACGAACAACGCCGACGATATCGCGACCTGCCAGGCCAACTGCGCGAAGGTGACGGCCTGCGAGGAGTTCATCGCCGCGTGCGGCACCGATGTCGCGGCCCAGGCGAACGTGGGTTGCGGTGAGGCTTGCGCCGACGACCCGGCGTCTCGCGCCCAGATCCTCGCGGTCGGCAACCTGCCTTGCCCCACCGTCGTCCCCCTCGCCATCGATGGGTTCGGCCTCGCCGAGGTCTGCACCGGCGGCGAGATGCATCCGCACTGGACCTACGACGGCGACACCGGGCCCGAGCACTGGGCGGAGCTCGACGAAGCCAACGTCGCCTGCGGTGACGGCCTCGAGCAGTCCCCGATCGACATCCCCGTCGCGCCGGCAGCCTACCTCGAGTACGCGTTCGACTACGGCACCTCCGCCCTGAACATCCTCAACAACGGTCACACCGTCCAGGTCGACCTCGACGCCGGCAGCTCCGTGGAGATGGATGGCGTCAGCTACGAGCTCAAGCAGTTTCACTTCCACGCGCACAGCGAGCACACCGTCGATGGCGCCAGCTACCCCGTCGAGCTGCACTTCGTGCACGAGGACGCCGACGGAGACCTCGCCGTGATCGGTGTCTTCCTGACCGAAGGCGCTGAGAACGCCCCGCTCGCCAGCATCGTCGCCAACCTCCCCGCCACCGAGACAGAGGTCCACACCGTCCCCGACGTCTTCATCTCGCCGATCGATCTCCTGTCGCCGGTCGAATCCGGATGGCGCTACGAGGGCTCGCTCACGACGCCGCCCTGCTCCGAGGGCGTCGGCTGGTACGTGCTGCAGGAGCGCGCGAGCGCCTCGGCCGCGCAGCTCGAGGCCTTCCAGGCCCTGTA
>Ga0100377_1000833_pt1 | contig 26743 bp, 20 predicted proteins | sample CryGeymeta201501_FD_83664 | JGI IMG/M metagenome (GOLD analysis project Ga0100377, IMG submission 83664) | Groundwater microbial communities from Crystal Geyser aquifers in Utah, USA - Crystal Geyser metaG 2015-01 | ecosystem: Environmental > Aquatic > Deep subsurface > Groundwater | place: USA...
AACCCAATGGGAGCAAATATAACAAACAATCTGACTGCGTTATATTTTTTTGCAATAGCTAAGGCTATTCCAAAAAAAATATGCCTTGCATCTTATTTATTATCTTTGTTTTTTGAAAGAAATTAATTTTTAGCATCCACCTTAAAGATGAAATAAATAAAGTCATTCAAAAAAAAACAAGAATTAAAGTGTTGATAATTGAATTATGAGTCCAAAAATCACTATAATAAAAGAAGTAAAATGCACTATAGGTACAATTTCTTTAAGAAGTGATAAAATACTAATTTTTAAACCATTTAATGGCGTTGATAAATGGGAAATGAAAGCTCTTAAAGAAATGTATCATTTATTTATGGAAATTACTGGAGGAGTTCCTCATCTTTATTATTCTGACAATACTAATTTAAAAAGTTTTGGAGCAGAAGAAAGGGCTTATATTTGCTCAACTTTTCACCACTTTGCATTAGCTTGTGCCATTATAGAAAATTCAGCATTAATAAGGTTTCTAACACATTATATGATGTATTTAAACAAACCAAAAATTCCTTTGGCATTATTTAAAAAAGAAGCGGATGCAATTCTTTGGTTAAAATCATTAAAATTCGATTAACGTGAAACCCGATTTCTCCACTATAACATATAATTCTCTGACTAAAATTGAAAAGAAAAATTCTGTTGACAGTTGGTTAACGGCTGAACATATCGCTGTAAAAAATATTTATTCCGCTAAAGATTGTAAAAATTTTGATCATTTAGAATTTGCTGCAGGTATTGCACCCAATTTAAGAGGACCTTATTCCACCATGTATGTGATGAGTCCTTGGACTATTCGACAATACGCAGGTTTTAGCACTGCCGAAGATTCTAACGCTTTTTATCGTAGGAATTTAGCTGCTGGTCAAAAAGGATTATCTGTTGCGTTTGATTTGGCAACCCATAGAGGATATGATTCCGACCACGAAAGAGTAGTTGGCGATGTTGGCAAAGCAGGTGTTGCTATAGATTCGGTAGAAGATATGAAAATATTATTCGATCAAATTCCTTTGGATAAAATGTCTGTTTCTATGACGATGAATGGAGCTGTAATTCCAATTTTAGCCTTTTACATAGTTGCTGCCGAAGAACAAGGAGTTAAACCCGAACAATTAGAAGGTACCATTCAAAATGATATTTTGAAAGAATTTATGGTACGAAATACTTACATCTATCCACCACAACCTTCCATGCAAATTATTGCAGATATTTTCAAATACACTTCCAAAAATATGCCAAAATACAATTCCATCAGTATTTCAGGATATCACATTCAAGAAGCTGGAGGAACCAATGATATTGAGTTAGCATACACATTAGCAGACGGTTTGGAGTATATAAGGACTGGCATTGCTGCTGGAATGGATATTGACACTTTTGCTCCTCGGCTTTCTTTTTTCTGGGGAATTGGCATGAACCACTTTATGGAAATTGCAAAAATGCGTGCTGCCCGAATGTTGTGGGCAAAAATTGTAAACCAGTTTCATCCTAAAAATCCTAAATCGCTGTTGTTAAGAACACATTCACAAACTTCTGGTTGGAGTTTAACCGAACAAGATCCTTACAACAATGTTGCTCGAACTTGCATTGAGGCGATGTCTGCTGCACTTGGTGGAACACAATCGTTGCACACCAATGCATTAGATGAAGCCATTGCTTTACCCACTGATTACTCTGCCAAAATAGCCCGTGATACTCAAATTTATATTCAAAAAGAAACAGAAATTTGTAGAACAGTTGATCCTTGGGGCGGTTCCTATTATGTTGAATATTTAACACACGAAATTGCCGAGCGAGCATGGAAATTAATTGAAGAAGTAGAAGCTTTAGGTGGAATGGCAAAAGCCATAGAAAAAGGAATTCCTAAATTAAGAATTGAAGAAGCCGCTGCTCGTAAACAAGCAAAAATAGATGCTGGAATAGAAATTATAGTTGGTGTCAACCAATATCAATTGGATGAAGAGCAACCCATGGATATTTTGGAGGTTGATAATGATAAAGTAAGAGTTAGTCAGCTAAAAAGATTAAATCGTCTAAAATCACACCGAAACAAGGATAAAGTTCTTGCTGCATTAAATAAAATTACCGAAATTGCCGAATCTAAAAAAGGAAATTTATTAGAGGCAGCAATAGACGCAGCAAGAGAAAGAGCAACTTTAGGAGAAATTTCTGATGCCATGGAAAAAGTGTTCGGAAGATATCAGGCACAAATTCGCTCCGTTAGTGGCGTATATAGTTCAGTAGCTATGGAAGATAAAGATTTTATAAAAGCCAAAGAACTGGCAGATCAATTTGCCCTATTAGATGGCAGAAGACCACGAATAATGGTTGCCAAAATGGGACAAGATGGTCACGACAGAGGTGCCAAAATTATCTCTACTTCATTTGCCGATTTAGGTTTCGATGTGGATATTGGTCCTTTATTTCAAACACCCAAAGAAGCTGCCAAACAAGCCATAGAAAACGATGTACATATTTTGGGCGTTTCCTCTTTAGCAGCAGGGCATAAAACCTTAGTTCCTCAGGTTATTGAAGAATTAAAAAAATTAGGAAGGGAAGATATTTTGGTCATTGTTGGAGGAGTTATTCCTCAACAAGACTATGATTATCTAATTAAAGCAGGTGCCGCTGGTATTTTTGGACCAGGAACAAAAATAAGTAAAGCCGCCCAAGATATTTTAAAGCTATTAATTGAAGGTGTTCAATAAGAAAACAATAAATACAGAAAATTAAAAACTAACTACTATAAAATGAATATGAGGTTAAAAAATTTATTAAAAATTCAAGTTTTTTTCATCGTGTTTTCTTGCATGATGTACCGTGTTTTAGCACAAAATAAAATGACTCCAGAATTGCTTTGGAAATTAAATAGAGTTTCTGCTGTTGGTTTAACCACAGATAGTAAGTGGGTTGTTTATGGAGTAACTTCTTTTGATATTGTTACTAACAAGAGAACAACCAACTATTATAAAGTACCAACCTTTGGTGGTGAAGCTTTTGAAATAAAAGACTTCAAAGATATTGTTGCCGATAAAAATTTATCACCAACTAAAAAATACAAATTGAGTATAGAAGAAGTTAAAGTAAAAAACATAACTGGAACAGATCTTTATCCCAACCTACCTCTTTCTAACGTATTGGTTTACGACAACCTAAATTACAGACATTGGGACACATGGGAAGATGGCAAATTCAGTCATATCTTTGTTCATCAAGTTGTTGATGGGAAAGTGGATTCAATAGGCTTAGATATTATGCCTAATGAACCTTTTGATTGTCCTCAAAAACCTTTTGGAGGCGATGAAGATTATACCTGGAATCCAGATGGAACAAGAGTAGTATATGTTTCTAAGAAAAAATATGGAACCGAATATGCTATTAGCACAAATACAGATCTTTATTTGTATGATTTGGCAACAAAAACCACATCCAATCTTACCGAAGCTAATAAAGGATATGATACTCAACCTTTATATTCTAGCAAAGGAATGTTAGGATGGCTTCAAATGGATATGGAAGGAAATGAAGCAGATAAAAACGATATTATTGTTTCGATAAATGGTACCACATCAATTAATCTTACTAAAGATTGGGATGGCACCGTTAGTAATTTTATTTGGAGTGCCGATGCTTCAAAAATTTATTTTAATGCACCCATCAATGGAACAGTTCAGCTTTTTGAAGTTGCTCTTCCAATAAAAGGAGTTACTACTGTGGTTAAACAAATAACTAATGGTCAGTTTGATGTGCAATCCATTGTAGGTCAATCTGAAAACAAGATAATTGTTACTAGAACCGATATGAATCATGCATCTGAAATATTTGTTATTGATCTGAAAAAAGGAGACATGGTTCAACTTACTCATGTTAACGATGCTTTCTATTCAACACTTAAAATGGGTAACATTAAAAAAAGAATGGTTACCACAACCGATGGAAAACAAATGCTAACTTGGGTAATTTATCCTCCAGATTTTGACCCTAATAAAACCTATCCAACTTTATTATATTGCCAAGGTGGACCACAATCTGCACTTTCTCAATTTTATTCTTTTAGATGGAATTTTCAATTGATGGCAGCACAAGGTTACATTATTGTAGCCCCAAATCGTAGAGGGTTACCAGGTTTTGGTGTAGAATGGAATGCTCAAATTAGTGGTGATTATGGCGGACAAAACATTAAAGATTATTTGTCTGCAATTGATGATGTGAGTAAGGAGCCTTACGTAGATAAAAGTCGTTTAGGATGTATTGGTGCGAGTTACGGAGGTTATTCGGTTTATTATTTAGCAGGAATTCATGAAAATAGATTCAAAACCTTTATTGCTCATGATGGAATTTTTAATACCAAAAGTATGTATGGAACAACTGAAGAATTATTTTTCGTTAATCATGATTTAGCTGGACCACATTGGGAAGACAAAGTAAGTAAAAATTACGAGGACTTTAATCCCATAGAAAAAGTGGATCAATGGAACACTCCAATTTTAATTATTCAAGGTGGAAAAGATTATAGAGTGCCTGATGGACAAGCATTTGGAGCATTTCAAGCTGCTCAATTGAGAGGAATTAAAAGTAAAATGCTTTATTTTCCAGAAGAAAATCACTGGATTACAAGTCCGCAAAATGGATTGGTTTGGCAGCATGAATTTTACAAATGGTTATCAGAAACATTACCTACAAAGGAAAATTCGGCTCAGTAATTAAGAGAAAGATAGCTATTTCAATGATATTGAAAAATACAAAAAAGAGGTGTTTTCTTATACTTTAAATTATAGGTTAACCTATCGAAATTTAGTATGAAGTTAAAACTATTCATTTGGTTATTGCTAACATTTGCTAATACTTTTATAGGTAAAACTCAAATTAATTTAGATACCACTTATTTTCAATCTTTTTTACAAGAGCTTTCCATTCAAGACGAAAACCTCTTTATTGTTGGTGAAGCACATGATGTGAAAAGCACATTGGCTACCGAATTTTTTATCATAAAAAATTTAGCTAAAAAAATTAATACCATTTATATTGAAGGAGGAAAATCAGAAGCCGAATTATTAAATATATTTTTAAAAACTGGTGACAGCACTATTCTTAATTACACTAGAGCACGCAAAACAAATAGTGATTATAAAGTTTTTTTAGATTCTATTTATGCCCTAAACAAAAAAAACAAACTTACTTTTTATGGTTTTGATTTTGAGCGACCAGTTTGTGTAGGTTATTTATTTTCTAAGTGGTTTTTAAATGTTAAAATGAACAACAACCTTAATATGGATAGTTTAAGCCAACATATAATTTCTTCAGATGAAATTGAGAGCAAGACCCTTGAAGATGTTCGGAAAAAAAGTTGGAAACTACAACTTGTATTTGATAAACTTAAAACTTCATTTTATGAAAATGAAGATGAATATGAGGATATTTTAGACTCAAATCTTTATACTTTTAAACAGATAATTTTTAACCCTGTTAAAGCCAACTTTAATACTAGGGATAAAAATTTTGCAAACACAATGCTTCATTATGAAAAAGCAAAAGGATTAGGTAATTCTATTATTATTGTTGGCAGCGACCATCTTGTAACTAAGCAAAGTTTTATTCCTTTACTATTAGGTAAACTGCCAAAAAAATATTCTATCTATAGCTTTTTTTTTATTTATAAAAATTGTGAGAGCACAGATAATAATGGAATCAAGATATATAATTCTAAGAAACAATTATTGCCTTTTTTAAGAAAAGAAAGTGAAAACCTACCATCTATCAATTTTTATATTTCTCAAGAGCAATTAATTCCTACAAAAAACAAAAAAATGAAAACAGTAATCACTGAATTTTATAATCAATAATTGTTTTTCCTTTTACTCACTGAATAAATAATAGGTGATAATTCCAACTGCTAGAGCAGCTACAATAGTTAACGATATTTTTATCCAACTGTATGGTCTATCTCCCTGAACTTCACTTGTTCGGGCATTAATCATAAAATTAAAAGTTTTTTTGTTGTAGAGGTAAGAACTCACCCATACTGGTAATAAAATATGCTTAAAGCTAATGTTGTTGTAATCGGTGTTTACAGAAAATATTCGTTGGGTATCGCCACCAATATCATTTTTAATAGCGGTTTCAATAATGGGTTTCATTTTATCTTTTGCCATTACAAAACCTTCCTTTAAATCAATTTGGTATTTTTCAGTTCTAAATCCACTTAAATATTTATTATCATAAGAAGTTAAATTGGGCAAATCCCAAGGCTCTAATTTTTCTAATAACTTTATCGGCAAAGAGTTACTTCCTCTCACCAAAGTATCATCAAAAGGAACATTAACTGTACCACCTGCAGGATACCAACGTGTTTTGGTTCGGGTTTGTGTTTGCGATTTACCATTAATTGTTACGGTATAAGATTCGGTATAATAAACACCTCTTTGCCCTAAATAAGACGATATTGTATCTGCATCATACGTCCAAAAAGGCATATAAATACCAGCTAATTTATCTTTTTGAATAGCGTATTTTTTTAAATCATTAGGAGCAAACCACAAACCGTTTATCCATTTTTTAAACAACTCGTAAGCTTTAGCTGCATCAATATTAAAAGCTAACAACGCTTCGGGCTGTAAAACATCAACCGTTGTTTTATCTTCGGTAACAATGTGTGCTCCGCAAAAAGGACAATCTTCGGAGGAAATATTGGGCTCGAAAGTAACTTCTGCTGCACAACCTGTGCATTTAACTAATGTAATTGTTTGTTTTACAGAAGTAGAGCCTAAATGTTCTAAAGCAGCATAAAAATCATTTTCCTTAATTTGTGTTTTTGCATTTTCAATTGGATTTTCAGCACCACAAAATTGACAAAGTAAATGAACAGTGCCAGGATTATACACTAAACTTGCTCCACAACCATTACATTTTATTTCATCCTGATTACTGGAAACTTCTTTTTTTACAGCTTCTTCTTCCATAATTTTTATTATTGAGGAGGTAGTGGCGGTGGAACACTTCCAAAAACTGTTTGTAAATCTAAAACATCGCCTGCTTTTATCCAATTATCCATTCCTTGTTTCCAAACCAACGTTTCTTTAGAAAATTGATTATTAGTAATCAGTTGTTTTAAGGCATCAAAACTAAATGGTCCTGCTTGTTGTCCATTAATTACTGCGTGAAAGTGAGCTGCAGATGGAATTGGCGGCGGTCCGCTTTGCTGTTGTTGAGCTTCCGCCAGTGGTCGGACAAGATGTTGTTGAGGTTGTTGTTGAAATTGTTGTTGATTCATCATTTGTGAAGCCATACCAAAACCCATTCCCATTCCGATACCAGAGCCAGCACCTCCATTTGGATTTTCGGCAGCTTTTTCCATCGCTTGAGCAGACTTATATTGCTGGTATTGAGCCATATTTCCTAAAACTCCCATGCTCGACCTTTCATCTATCGCTTTTTGAACCGCATCGGGAACAGTAATCGCCCCAATGGTAAACTCAATTAGTGATAAACCATTTTTCTCAAATTTGGGTGTTAACACTTTTTTAACCCCTTCACTTAATTCGTTATAATTCATTATCATATCCAATAAAGGAATTTTGCTCTCCCCTATTGCATCCGGAAATCCTGTTTGAATATAATCTCTTAATCTTTTTTCAATTTCATCAATTGTGAAATGACCATCAGTACCTGCAGCTTCGGTAATTAATTTTTTAGCATCATTTACCCTAAAATGATAGCCACCATGTGCTCTCATTTGAATCACTCCAAAATCGGCATCTCGCATTGGAAGTGGCTGGGGAGTACCCCATTTTAAATTATCAAAAACACGAGTATTGATAAAATAAACCTCTGCTTTAAAAGGACTATTAAACCCATATTTCCAACTTTTTAGGGTGGTTAATAAGGGCAAGTTTTGAGTGGTTAACTCATACATCCCAGGATTAAAAACATCGGCAAATTGTCCTTCACTAACAAATATTGCCAGCTGACTTTCTCTAACGGTTAGTTTTGCTCCATTTTTTATTTCATTTTGATACCTTTCAAAACGGTGAGCCAATGTGTTGTTGGTATCATCCAAATACTCAATTACATCAACAAATTCACCAGAAATTTTATCCCATAAACCCATAATCTAACTTTTAATTGATTTTGAATAAAAGTAAGAAAAGTAAATTAAGTTAAAAGAATCTTATCTTAATTTTTTTGATTTTAGTCGAATAGAATTTCCAACAACGATAACATCCGAAAAAGCCATTGCTAAAGCAGCGACCATGGGGTTTAAAAAGCCAAAAGCTGCTATTGGGATAGCTACCACGTTGTAAAAGAATGCCCAAAACAAGTTTTGTTTGATGGTTTTTAGCGTGTGTTTACTAATTAAATATGCTTCGTAAACCTGACTTAAATCTTTATCGTTTAACAACACTATTTGAGCAGTTTGAACTGCCACTTGTGTTGCATTGCTTAACGAAATCCCTACGCTTGCTTTAGCAAGAGCTGGAGCATCATTAATACCATCGCCAACCATTACTGTTGTACTTATTTTTTGCAATTCTGCTATTTTATCTAACTTTTGTTGTGGTAACTGTTGACTAAATACTGTTTTTATTCCGATTTTACTGGCTAAATCTTGGCATTTTTGGTCTGTATCACCGCTTAACATTATGGTATTAATACCCTGTTGATTTAATAAAGAAATGGTTTCTGCAACATTATCTTTTAGTTCATCGTCAATATCAACACCAGCAATTAACTCATTATTTTTAATTAAATAAATAGCATGAGATTGGTTTTTGGTCAGTTTTTCAGCCAAGCGGTAAGATCCCAATTGATAAAAATTTCCTGCTGCATCTTTCGCTTCAATTCCTTGTCCTTTAATTTCTTTAACTGCTGATAAATCTAATAGTTTGGCATCTATCTTTAAATACTCAACGATAGATTTTGCAATGGGGTGAGAAGAATGTTGCTCCATGCTCAGCAATAAATTTTTTATTTCTTGTTCATTTACTGTTGAATAGGACTTAATTTGTTTAATCACAAACTTACCAGTAGTTAATGTTCCTGTTTTATCAAACACAATGTTTTTTGCAATTGCCAACTGTTCTAGGGTGCTTCCTCCTTTAATGAGTATCCCTTTTTTAGCTGCTCTTCCAATACCAACCATCACTGCTGTTGGCGTTGCCAATCCCATAGCACAAGGACAAGAAATTACTAGTACAGCAATACTTTGCATGATGGATTGTTGCAAAGTAATATCAAACACAAAATAAGCCATCAGAAAAGTGAGTAATGCAATGCCTATTACTATAGGAACAAAAATAGCACTTACCTTATCTCCTAGTCGTTGAATTGCTGGTTGATCTTGCTGTGCATTTTTTACCAACTCAATAATTTTGGCAAGAACCGTTTCATTCCCCACTTTTTCTGCTTTTATTTTTATCGAACCATCTTCTATTAGTGTTCCTCCAATTACTTTATCAGCTATTGTTTTTGATACTGGGGTGCTTTCTCCAGAAATCATGGATTCATTAATAACTCCATCTCCCCAAATTATTTCTCCATCAACCGCAATTTTATCTCCTGAATTAAATTGCAGTACATCATTGACTTGAATATTATGGTATTCCACCAATTCTATATCACCATTAGGTAACACTCTTTTTGCTTCAGTTTTTTGAAGTTGATTTAGCTCCTTTATAGCAGTTGTTGTTTGAATTACTGAACGATGTTCGAGCACGTTCCCTAATAATACTAAAGAAGTTATTGTTGCAGCAGTTTCATAAAAAAGATAATTGTGTACTTCGTGAGTTCCAAAATACATCAACGTACCAAACAAACTATATCCAAAAGCAGATGTAATTCCAATAATAATTAGTACATCCATATTAGGAACACCTGATTTTAATGAACCCCATGCACTTTTACCAAAATGGTAAAAACCTATGGTAAAAACTGGCAAACACAATCCTAATTGAACCCACACATTATTGATAATAAAATCATGTGGAAAAAACATGTGAAAAAATAAGGGAATGGTAAAAATTAATGTGAAATAAAATTTCTTTTCAATCGTAAAACCTCCTTCATGGTGGTGGTTACCGTGTACATCATTTTCTTCTATAACCTTATATCCAATGCTGTTGATGCTCTTTTTTATATCGGCTAAGTTTAATTTTTTGTTCGTAGCAAAAGTAGCTTCCCCAGTTGAAAAGCTAACAAAAACGTCCTCAACTCCCTTTTTCTCTAATTGTTTTTTTATTCCTAATGCACAATTAGCACAAGTCATGCCCTCGATATGAAGTGTGGTATGTTTTCCGTTACTTATCATTAAATGTAAAGTTAAGAATAAAGTTATCTGAATTGATTTCTATTTCACTTTAAAAAATAGAGGTCAAAATTTGATAACATTTATGTTTTTTTGAAAAAAAGAATTATATTTGCCGCTCTTTAAATGGTGGTTGTAGCTCAGTTGGTTAGAGCGCTGGTTTGTGGTGCCGGATGTCGTGGGTTCGAATCCCATCTTCCACCCCAAAATGTAAAGGCTGTCTCAAAAGAGACAGCCTTTTTTTATTTTCTATATTTAAACAATAGATTAGGATAGTCAGAAATAATTCCATCTACTCCTCTTTCTATCAGCCTTTCGATGGTATCTGGGTCATTAACAGTCCAAACGTGTAATTCTTTACCCATTCCGTGTACCCTATCAATAATACTTTTAGTAGCATAAACGTGTTTTACAATAATCTCATCAACAAAACCATATCGAGATAGTGGTTTTAAATTCACTCCCTTATCAAACGACAATGGCAAATTAGCATGCTTACCTACAAATAATTTTCCAGTTCTTATTTCTTTGTCTAATTTATGTATTCTAAACAAGGCTCTGTCGTTAAAAGAAATTACTTTACACCATTCTTTCGCATTGTTGTTTTTTATTACATTAATAATATGACGCTCAATATTAGGATAATACATGAAACTATACTTGGTTTCGATCAGTAACTGAACTCTACCATCTATTAGTTTTAGCACTTCATCTAAAGTTGGCACTTTTTCTTTGATGTAGTATCTATTGTATTTGTAACCAGCACTGAATTTCAAAATCTCAGCATAAGTTTTATTTTTCACAAAACCAGCACCAGTAGTTGTTCTACGCAAAGTTCGGTCGTGCAAAACAATAATTACATTATCTGAAGTTTGTTGAACATCAATTTCGATACGGTCAACTCCTAAATCGAGTGCCAACTTGATAGCAGCCAATGTGTTTTCTGGGGCTAATCCTCCTGCTCCTCGATGACCGGTAATGATGATGTTTTTTTTGGGTGCCATCATTTTACAGGAAAATAAATATTTGTTCTCAATTTTTCTGGTGCGACTAAAGTAGGGTCGTCAATGTATTCTTCCCAACTTCTGCCATTTTCGGATAGATTATGTTCTTTCATGTATTTTTCGATGGCATTATAAGTTATAACGCTTTGTTCGTAGGAACCAACATGAACTGCTTTTACTACTTTTCCTGCATAAGTTGTTCCCGACTTTATTCTGCCCGATAATTCAGTCCCTCTAGGCATATCAGCAACAATTGCACAATCAAAAACCCATTTCATTTCTTGGATAGAAAATTCATTGGTAATCGCTAAAGGAGCAGCAGTCATTTCAATTTTTACGACACTCATTAAAGCCATCATTTCTCCAAAAGCAGCACCCATTTTTGCACCTATTTCTTCAGAATTAAGCGATGCTGCTTCTTCAATATACAAAATTGGTTGTGAAATGACTTCTAGTTCACTAATTTCTATAGTAGGAGTTGATGGCATTTTTTCTAACAACTCTTTTAAATTAGCCAATCCTTTTTCTAAGTCTGGAGCCAACATTTCTTCCATATCCATCAGCAAAAGCATTAAATTCATAGGGTAATTCATTTTTCCATCAAAGCCCCATTGTATTTTTGTTTGATTATCATCAACTGATTCTGTCATAAAATAAGCATTATCCGTTGCTTCAAAAGGTTTTAAGAACCTCAACTCAAAATCAATTCGTTCTCCCTCCGTAATCTTTGTGATTTCTTGTTCTCCTTTTCCAACATCTTCATTTTCACTATCCCATGTTGCATAGCAACCAACAGTTCCGTCAGTGCCAACAAATCCTTTTTTCATAGTAGTATCCATTTGAGACCAAACACTAAAATTATTTTGATTTTTAAGGTATTTAACATACTCAAAAACCATCTCTTTGGGTTGGTTAATAGTTGTTTCTCTAACTACTGCATATTCTCCATTGATGAATAAAGCAGCAATTAGTGGAATTGCAATAATAATTACTAATGCTATTATTATTTTTTTAAAAATTTTCATATACTTATTGATTTAGTTAAATTTAAACCAAATATAGTTATTTTAAACTAATTGTGAAACAGTATAATCTCTCAATTCATTGTACACGCTATCCCTTTCAATTGGTTGTCTCCCAACATCTTTAATAAGATTTATCATTTGTTCGGTGGTCATCACTGGCTTTTGTTCTTCGGCTCCAGCCATTGTATATATTTTAGTTGTATCATCAACTGTTCCATCAATATCATCTACTCCAAACGAAAGTAATAATTGAGTGGTTTGCCTGCCAATCATGGGCCAATACGCTTTGATATGACTAAAATTATCTAAAAATATTCTTGAAATGGCATACATTTTCAAATCATCAACAATGCTTACTTCCTTAATATCCGACATTTGATTATTTCCATTCCTAAACTTTAACGGAATATAGGCATTAAAGCCACCTGTTTTATCTTGTAATTCTCTCAAACGATTCATGTGATCAATTATATGTTCAGGTTTTTCAATATGTCCGTAAATAATAGTTGCATTAGAAGGCATTCCAATACTATGAGCAGCTTCGTGAATTGCTAACCATTCTTCTGAGGTGCATTTATCTTTACAAATTTGAGCTCGAATTGTTTCATCAAATATTTCTGCACCACCACCTGGCAAAGAACCTTGTCCAGCATCTTTTAAAATTTGCAATCCTTCTTGATAACTTACTTTTGCTTTTTTACACATGTAATCTAATTCTACTGCAGTAAATGCTTTTACGTGTATATCTGGGCGAATTGCTTTAATATTTTCTATCAAATTTTTAAAGTATTCCAATCCCATTTTAGGATGTACTCCTCCAACAATATGTACTTCAGTGATATCTTTGCCTTCATAAGCTTTTATCGAATCATAGATTTGTTCCTCAGTTAATTCCCAAGCATCATAATTGTCTTTCTCCCTTAAAAATCGAGAATAAGCACAAAATTTACAATCAAATACGCAAATGTTGGTCGGTTCGATATGAAAATTTTTATTAAAAAAAGTTTTATTTCCATGTCGATGTTCTCTGATGTAATTGGCTAAAGTTCCTAAATAACCAACTTCGGCATGTTTAAAAAGATAAATCCCATCATCAGTTGTTATTCTTTCACCATTCAATACCTTATCAGCAATTTCAATTAATCTATTGTCTTTAATCGTTTTTATGATTGAATTTATCATTTTACAAATTTTTCACAAATTTAAACATAAGTTATATGCAAAAAAAAGAGTCCCGATAATTCGAGACTCTTTTATAATAATACATTTATTTTCTTATTTAGATAGTACTATTTTTTTAGTTACAATATCATTTCCAGTTTTAATGTTTACAAAATAAACACCATTTGGTTGATTATTTACATCTATCGTAATCAATTGCGTATTAAAAGGTTTAGCTTGATAAACTAACTTTCCAACAACATTGTAAACTTCAATAGTTGATTCAACTTTAGAAGTTAAAGCGATATTGATGGTTCCTTGAGAAGGATTAGGGAAAACTAACACTTCTTTTAAATCTCCCATAATTTCTTTCTCGCCAGTTGATATATCACATATTACCACTCCAACCGTACCTTTGTAGTTTAGACTATAAGCGGATAAATCTTTCCAACCTGTAGTTTCTTTTGCCCAAATCTGGTTACCAGTTGTTCCTGTAGCAATTGCCATACACAAAGTATCCCCATTTATAGGTGTTACTGCATGATCATTACCAATATAGAAGTTACTTGATACTGCAACTGTAGGAGAAACTGGAACAAAAATTAACTGTTGTAAATTAGCGGAGAACTGGCCAGTTGTAATAGGATAATTAAACAAAACAGAATTTGGAGCTCCACCAGCACCATTAGCATTCCACACTTTTAATGAACCAGCACCTGTACCAGTTGATTGATCAAACAAATAAATTAAATCTGTAATTTCTTTTCCTACACCTGAGAAGGTAACTTTTGAAGCCCAACCATTATCATCGTAGCAGTTATTGCCCATAATATAGCCATCATTACCTGTACATACACTAGCTGACCAATAAGCACCTGTGAAGAAGCTTTCAGTATTCCAATCCCAGTTGGCAGCAGTAGAGTCGCAGGTACTTGATCCAGCAGGATTAACGGTAATGTAAGCAACTTTTGTTTCATTATCATTACCAGCGGCATTGTCGGTTACCGTTAATGAAACGGTATAAGTTCCTGCGGTATTGTAAGTAATTGGTCCAGGAGTTTGTCCATTAAAAGAAGCAGGAGATCCTCCAGTAAATGTCCATGCCCAAGAATTTAAAGTAGCAGGACTAGAAGAAGCATCGGTAAAAGTAACTGTTTGAGTTTCGTTGATAGTTGTTGGAACTCCTGTAAAGTTCGCAGTAATAGCTGCAGCATTACAAACAGTAGAGGTTAACAAGGAAGCTCGCCGAGGAGAGTTCAATAATACAGCATCAAATCTTGCTTTTTGGTTATTGGTAAACATATACATACAAGCATCTGGAACATAATCCATATAGTTCATAAACATTTCTCCTGTTGTATTTCCAGAGCAACCACCCACATTAAAGGGATGTGTTTGACAATTATAATTACTAGTTTGTTGTGTGGGAGTATCATTACAATAATCAGTTGCACAAGTTCCATCACCCCAAATGTGTCGTAAACCAAAGCAGTGACCAATTTCGTGAGTAGCAGTTCTTCCTTTATTGTATGGAGCTGCGGCAGCTCCTGTATTACCAAAAGCATTATGAGCAATTACAACGCCATCAGTGTTTGCTGCTCCACCATTAGCTGCTAAACCAGCTAAACCAGAACTACTAGGAAACTGAGCATAGCCTAATAATCCTGAACTTCCAAAATTAACGACCCAAATATTAAAATAATTAGTTGGATCCCACGATGTTCCAGGTTTCATAGCCTCAGCAGAAGAACTATTATAAGAAGCGGCACTTAACTGAACCCTATCAATACCTGTTGTAGGATTTCCATTAGGGTCGGTTTGAGCTAAACAGAACTGAATGTCTGAATTAGAAACAGCACTAGAGAATGTTGAAGGCACATTTGATATATCAGAATTTGTTGCAGAAAAATCTTGATTTAAGATGGTGATTTGAGAATTAATTTGAGCTACTGAAATGTTTTCATTAGAACCAATAGCATCACCATTGTGGATAACGTGTACAACAACTGGAATATTTCTTGAAGCTTTTAAAGAAGGATTATTGGCTTGTTCCTTCATTTTTTGAGTAATCCATTCTTCGAACTGTTCTGCAGTTTCCATAGTAGGATTTGCAGCTCTTTTTAATTGCTCTAATTCGGATGTAAAACATCTAATGTGTCCATCTGGAGATTTTGGAGCAGCTTGCATCAATTGAATTTCTTGTTGCTCTAATTGTGCTGGCGTAGCTCCTGCTAATTGAGCTTTTCTAGTGTTTTGAGCATAAGAAAAAGAACTTACCAGTAGCAATGCTGATAACAAATAAGTAAATTTTTTCATAGATATTGTTTTAGTTAGTTAGTTTAAATTCAAGACTCTAAATTAAATATATATTTTTAGAAAAGCAAAATAAAACTTTAATTATTCGATGAATCCTAAAATAAATAATATGTACGCAACCTTTTTAACTTTGAAAACGTCTTATAGGTGGAGAAAGTTTTAAAGTTAATTAGATAGGTAGTTAAACAAAAAAATCTCCAGCCTTTTGAATTTAAAGTCCTGCATTTTGTAGGACTTTTTTAATTAAAACATTTTTCCAGGATTCAAAATTCCTTTAGGGTCAAATAATTTTTTAATATTTCGTTGTAGTTCAATCTCTGTCTTGCTAAAAGTTATATCCATGTATTTTTTTTGAACAAAACCAATTCCGTGTTCACCAGAAATGGTTCCTTTTAATTCAACACACAATTCAAAGAGTTGCCTAATTCCTGCTGTTAATTTAGTATTCCAATCCTCATCACTCATTTTATCTTTAATAATGTTGATGTGCAAATTTCCATCGCCAGCATGACCATAACACACCGATTTGAAACCATATTTTTCTCCAATTTTTTTTACCCCTTTCAAAAGCGTTGGAAGTTCAGCTCTTGGAACAACAGTATCTTCTTCTTTATAAATGGATGATGATTTAACAGCTTCGCCAATAACTCTTCTTATTTTCCATAATTTTTCTTTTTGAGCAGCATCTTCGGCAAAAAGTATTTCGTCACAATTAAATTCTTCTAAAACTTTAGCTATTGTTTCGCAATCATTAAAAAGAACCTCCTTGTTGTTTCCATCCACTTCAATTAAAAGGTGGGCTTGGATATTTTCTGGAATTTTTAAGGATTCGTCATTTAAATAGTTGGCACCTAACAAAAGTGCGTCTCTTTCTATAAACTCTAAACCAGACGGAGTTATTCCTGCTCTAAAAATTGCTGAAACTGCTGCACAAGCATTTTCTGCAGAAAAAAAAGGAACCAACATTAATAAATTAAATGGAGGATATGGAATTAATCTAAAAACTGCTTTTGTAATGATTCCTAGAGTGCCTTCACTACCTATTAATAACTGTGTTAAATTATAACCAGTAGAATTTTTTAATACGTTGGCACCTGTCCAAATAATTTCTCCAGTTGGAAGTACCACTTCTAAATTAAGAACATAATCCTTAGTTACGCCATATTTAACGGCTTTTGGACCACCAGAATTTTCGGCTAAGTTTCCTCCAATAAAACAACTTCCTTTACTTGCTGGGTCGGGTGGATAAAACAATCCTTTTTCTTGAACTGCCTCTTGAAAAACTTGCGTGATAACTCCTGGTTCAACAGTAGCTTGTAAATTACGTTCGTCTATTTCTAAAATAGAATTAAATCGCTCCATAGAAAGTAAAACACCTTTATTTACTGGTAACGCTCCTCCGCTTAAACCAGTTCCAGCTCCTCGAGGTGTTAGTGGAATGTTGTTTTTATTACAAAGTTTTAAAATTTCCGCAATTTCTTGCGAAGTTTTAGGAATAACAACAACTTCAGGATAAAATAGTAAGTTTTCGGTTTCATCATGTCCATATTTTTCAAATGCAGCAACATCAAACAACACGTATTGTTTGCCAACAATGGTTGTTAAGTTTTGTAAGATAGATTCATTAACGGCATTAAAAGTCATATAAAAATTTGATATTTATTGATGTGGTTTTAAAATTACTAATAATTAGAAATAAACCTTAAATAAATTTTATATTTGCATTCTAGTTTGGCCTTGTAGCATAATTGGATACTGCACCTCGTTACGGCCGAGGAGATTTGGGGTTCGAATCCCTACAAGGTCACAAAAAAAATTGATTTCACGTCAAAATCTTACAGTTTTCAATACTGTAGGGTTTTTTGTTTTCATCTTATTTCGCTATTCAAAATTAGGTTAAGGAGAGTTCTAAAGTAAACCGTCAATAATTTTTTCAATAGAATACCCATCGGCTTCGGCTTTGTAATTTCTTACAATTCTGTGACGTAAAATAGGCTCTGCAACTGCTTTTACATCTTCAATGTCGGGCGAATATTTTCCATGAATTGCTGCATGACATTTTGCACCTACGATTAAATATTGAGAAGCTCTTGGACCAGCTCCCCAGCTTAAATAATTATTAACTACATCAGATGCATATTCGTTTCCAGCTCTTGTACTTGATGCTAGTTTTACGGCATATTCCATCACATTATCTGCAACAGGTAGCTTTCTAATTAGGTTTTGAAAAAAAATGATTTCTTCGGCATTCATTACTTTATTGAGTTGAATAGTAGCATTGGTAGTTGTATTTCTAACAATAGAAAGTTCTTCTTGATAGTTAGGATAATCTACCCACACATTAAACATAAAACGGTCTAATTGAGCTTCTGGTAAAGGGTAAGTACCCTCCTGCTCTATCGGATTTTGAGTTGCCAATACAAAAAATGGTTCCTCTAATTTATATTGATTACCTGCTGCAGTAATTGTTCTTTCTTGCATCGCTTCTAATAATGCAGATTGCGTTTTTGGTGGAGTTCTGTTAATCTCATCGGCTAAAATTATATTCGCAAATAAAGGACCTTTGATAAATTTAAAGTTTTTATTTTCATCTAAAATTTCAGAACCAATAATATCGGAAGGCATTAAATCTGGCGTAAACTGAATTCGATTAAAAGATAAACCTAAGGAATCAGAAATAGTGCTCACCAAAAGTGTTTTTGCTAAACCAGGAACCCCAACCAACAAACAATGTCCACGGCTAAAAATTGAAATCAATACTTTTTTAATAACGTCATCCTGTCCAACAATTACTTTAGCAATTTCATTTTTAAGCTCTTTATATCGAACAACAAAGGCGTCGATTGCTTCTACTTCAGTTTTATATGGGTTTTCTGTCATAACTAATTTTATCTGTTTATTTTTCTAGCTTCAAGTTGTTACTTTTTTTATTATTGTTTTCTCCTTTTTCCTTATTCCTTACTCCTTATGCCTTACTCCTTTTTATTACTTTATCCAACTGTTCTCGAATTGACAAGTTTTTAATTCATCATCCAATTTAATGTAGGTTTGACTAATTTTCCCTTCAATCCACTTTTTAATTTCAATATTCTGTTTACTTGCTAACGCCGCATCTTGAATTTTGGAATAATCGGTTTCTAATGTTGCCTTATGAGGGGTTGTTTTAGTAATCAATTTTATAATTCTATACCCTTTTTTTCCTCCCATACTTTGGCTAGGAACTGGTTCGAAGATTTCGCCTTGTTTCATTTTATCGATGGTATAAAAAACCTGTGGGTTTACTTGGTCGATATTAAAAAGAGAGGTTCCTGTTTGTGGGTTTACGACCAATCCCTTACTTTTTTGAGTTTGTTTATCATCCGAATAAATTTCTGCTAATTGCTCAAATGTTAAGGTATCTGTTTCAAGTAGTTTATACACACTATCTGCCAAATTTTTAGCTTTCATAACCTGCTCATCACCTATGTTAACTTTTATTAAAATATGTCTCACATTCACTTTCTGCCCCCTTCTTTCTACAAGTTGAATAATGTGAAATCCATATTCTGTTTCAACAATTTCTGATACTGCTTTAGTTTTTAATTTAAATGCAACAACAGAAAATTCAGGCACTAATTCTGCTCTACCCATAAAGCCTAACTCACCTCCATTTTTTGCCGAACCTTCATCTTCAGAATACAAAACTGCTAAAGTTGAAAATTCTTCTCCATTTATTATTCGCTCTCTTAAACTATTAATTTTGTTTTTGGCTTCTTCTTTTTCTGCATCACTTTCTTTTGCATTAATTAATATATGTGCATATTCTACTTCCGATTCTATTAATGGAATACTATCTTTAGGAAGTTCATTAAAATATGCTTTTACTTCTTTAGGAGTAACTAAAAGGTTAGCAGTTATTTTTGCTTGCATTCTTTGACTTATCATTTGCTCTTTTACAATGATTCTGAATTCCTCTTTAATTTCTAAAATTGATTTTTTATAATACTGTTCTAATTTTTTTTCAGACCCAATTTGAGCGATAAAATAATTCATTCTTCGATTAATTTCCGATTCTACTTCAGCTTCGGTTACTGTAACGCTATCGATTTCCGCCTGGTGTAATAGCAATTTTTGAAATAACAATTGTTCCAACATCTCACACCTAGCTTTATCATCAATTAACACTCCTTGAGCTCTTATGGAAACGATTTGAGATTCTAAATCTGATTTTAAAATAACATTATCTCCAATTACAGCTATCGTTTTATCTATTACTTTTCCTTCTTCCTGAGCAGTTAAACGAAAAGACGCAAGGAATATACTCGTTATTAGAAATAATATTTTATTTTTCATCTTTAGTGTTATTATAAATTTCGATATCATTATTTATTATCGCTTCCTGATACAAATCGCTACTCACTTTATTTATCAAACTTAACTTTCTTTTATTAATTATAATATTTTTAATGTTGTTGGTTTCGAAACTTAACGGTGAAACATCATTTTTAAGTTTATACTCTTTTACGAAAACAAAATAATAAGAAAGTGAATCCTCTACTTCAATGTTTTTTATATTTTTTAAATAACTAGTTGTTTGGTCTAATGTTAAAGGCACCTCTTTTTTTAATTCATCATAATAAATCCATTCCTCATCATTTAAATGAAATTTTTCGGCATACTGATGAGCCAATTCTGTTAACTTTTCAATATCTTTTGGCTTTAATGAAGCATAAACTTTTCTTATCTTTTGTACTTGAGGTGCTTTCTTAAAAACCTTTAGGTACCTTACTTTTACAATATCATCTTTTAATACAAAATTTTGTTGATTTTGTTCATAAAATTCTTGTATTTCTGATTCAACAATGTTGGTATCTAATAGTTTTTTAATTAACTCTTTTTCATAGGTATAAATCAGCAAGGATTTTCGATAATCCTCTAGCTGCTTTTGAAAATCTTTTTGATTATCGCTTAAATTTATTTCTGCTTTTTGAAGAATTAAATTTTCTTTAATCCAACTGTTTATATAATTCGTAATAAAAAGAAGGCTATCTTCCTTATTAAGATGCTTAGGAATAATATCCTAAATATCTGAATAAATTAAATATTTATTTTCAGCTCTAGCAATAGCAGTATTATCCTTCTTTTCATCAAATAAGTTGCATGAAACTAAAACAGCTAACAAAAGGATAATTATTCTCATAAATTACTGGCAATACAATCTCACTTACAATCCAATTATAGGAATGTGCCGCTAATAAGCTATTGTATGATTACTTAACTAATTTTAAAACTTCTTTATCCACATCAACTTTATATTTAGATTTTAATTCTTTCACCCATTCTTGCTCTAAATAGTTTTGATAATCAGAAGTAATTAACCCTTTTATTTCACTTATTTTTTTTGGTTCTGGCTCTATAACTTGTTTGATTTCAACGATAACAACATTATTATCACCTTTTACAACTGTTGTTATTCCCTTTTGCCAAGTTGCTTTATCAACCAGCTCATTGTCGTTCTTAGCATATTTATTTTCTTCAATTTTTAATGCCAACTGACTGTCGACATTAACCATTTTTAGTGTTTGCTCGTTGGTGTATCCTTTTTTAGCTTTCTTACTAATTATTTTTTGAACATTTTTAGCTACAGTTTCATCGCTACAGATATATAACGTAGCATCTACTCTTTGATTCCACATGTAATTGCTTTTATTTTCTTCATAAAATTTTTGTAAGCCAATGCTATCTTTTACTGCTTTAGACCATACTTTTTCGTCAGTCAAGTCAAACAATAAAATTCCATCTCTGTATTCTAACATTAACAACCTAAAGTCTTCGTTTGTTTTTTCTAATCTTGAATCTTTAAAATCTAAAGCTGTTTTTTCTAAAATTTTATCGTATAATTGGTTTATTTCGGCAATGATGTTTACCTCTGTTTTACCTTTAGTTTTTTGTGTTTCTAAATAATTAGCAAAATCCGTTTGGGTATATTCCACTTTATCTCCATTTGGAGCATAAAAACCGAACATAAACTTATTAAATTTTTTAGCTTTTTCAGCTTTCCAATCCCCTTTAAGATATTCTTCTTTGGTGATGAGTTGATAAAAATCATTTCTTTTTTTGATATCTTCTTTAAACCCATTTTCATCTTTTATTCTTTTCAATAAAACATCTTTACTCTTATTAGATCTAGAATCTCTAGCAACTTTAGCTTTTATCTCATTGTACAATTCTTCGTAAGATGCCAATTCTTTTAAGCTTAATCGTTTAATAATATGCCATCCAAATTCTGTTTTTATAGGTTCCGAAATATCTCCATCTTTTTTTAATTCAAAGGCAGTATTTTCAAATGATTCAACCATCTTACCTGTATTAAATTCTGGTAATTCTCCTCCTTTTCTTGCAGAGCCTTGATCGTCTGAAAATTGTTTTGCCATTTCAGCAAAATCCTGTCCTTCTTTTGTTAATTTAGAATAAATTTCATCGATTTTAATTTTTTTGGCAGCCGCATCTTCTGGAGATGCATTATTATCTGCCTTAATCATAATGTGAGCAACTTTTAAAGTTCCTCTTGCTGGTCTTGTATTAAAAACTTTTACTATATGATACCCAAATCTAGTTCTAACAGGCATAGAAACTTCACCTACCTTAGTAGTATAAGCTGCTGTTTCGAATGGATATACCATGTGCATTGCAGTAAAATAACCTAAATCTCCTCCATTTTTCTTAGCCGAAGGATCACTAGAGACTTCTTGTGCTACTTTGGCAAAATCTTCACCATCAAGAATTCTTTTTCTTGCTTTTAATGCTTTGTTGTATGCTATTAACGTATCTGCTGGTAAAGCATCAGGGTTTACTTCTATTAAAATATGACTAGCTCTCACATCAATTTTCATTCTGTCATAGGCTTCTTTTATTAAACTTTCCGTAACTTCTTTATCTGTTAAGTAAGGTTCGGCTAATTGTTTTCGGTAGCCTTTCAATTCATTTATAAATTTTGGCAACGTATCATAACCTAATTCTTCAGCTTCTCTAACCTTTAATTTAAACTTTATATACAAGTCTAAATATTCATTAACCGATTCTTGGGTAGTTTTTTCATTGGTATTATTTTTATTAAAAATGGCATTAAATTCTGATAATTTCACCTCTTTATCGCCTATTTTTAATAAAACAGGATCTAATTGCTGAGCATGTAAGGTTATTACCGAAATAGTAATGAATAATACAAATACGATTTTTTTCATTGTGATTTAATTTTTAAATTATCTTGAATAGTTTGGTGCTTCACTTGTAATACTGATGTTATGCGGATGACTCTCATTCATTCCAGAATGGGTTATCCGAATAAACTTCGCTTTTTTTAATTCTTCTATATTTACAGCTCCGCAATAACCCATTCCAGCTCTCAATCCGCCCACCATTTGGTAAATTACTTCGCTTAAATGTCCTTTATAGGGAACTCTTCCTGATATTCCCTCGGGTACTAACTTGCTAATATCATCTTCTACATCCTGAAAGTATCTATCTTTAGAGCCTTTTTGCATGGCTTCGATGGAACCCATTCCTCTATATGCTTTAAACTTTCTACCTTCATAAATAATGGTGTCTCCTGGTGATTCATCAACTCCAGCAAACAAAGAACCAGCCATAATTGAATCTGCTCCAGCAGATAATGCTTTTACAATATCTCCGGTAAAACGAATGCCTCCATCTGCAATTAAAGGAACTCCTGTTCCTTTTAGTCCTTCGGCAACCATCATAATAGCAGATAATTGTGGAACTCCAACTCCTGCAATAATTCTTGTAGTGCATATTGAACCAGGACCAATTCCAACTTTTACGCCATCTGCTCCAGCTTCTACTAAAGCTTTTGCAGCCTCAGCAGTGGCAATATTTCCAACAATTACCTCTAAATCTGGGAAACGTTTTTTTACGTTTTTTAGTGTTTCTATCACTCCTTTCGAATGCCCGTGAGCTGTATCAATCACTATGGCGTCAACCCCAGCTTTATATAAAGCATCTACTCTTTCCATTACATCAGCGGTTACTCCTACTCCTGCTGCCACTCTTAGTCTGCCAAATTTATCTTTACAAGCATTTGGTTTTAAAATTACTTTGGTAATGTCTTTATAAGTGATTAATCCCTTTAATTCGTTTTTTGCGTTAACTACTGGTAATTTTTCTATTTTATACTGTTGTAAAATTTCTCGAGCGGTTTCTAAGCTCGTATTTTCGGGAGTAGTAATAATATTTTTTGATGTCATGATGTCCTTAATTGGAGATGACATATTTTTTTGAAATCTTAAATCTCTATTGGTTACAATACCCACCAATAAGTTTTTAGCATCTACAACGGGTATCCCTCCAATTTTAAATTCTGCCATTAATTTTAGAGCATCTCCCACATTTGCATTCACCGAAAGTGTCACGGGGTCTTGAATCATACCACTTTCTGAACGTTTTACAATTCTCACTTTTTCTGCTTGTTGTTCGATGGTCATGTTTTTATGCAACACACCAATTCCACCTTCCTGAGCAATAGCAATTGCTAATTTAGATTCGGTTACAGTATCCATTGCAGCGGAAACTATGGGCACATTTAACTTGATGTTTCTAGTAAATTGGGAGGAAACATCAACATTTCGAGGTAAAACTTCAGAATAAGCAGGAACCATTAAAACATCGTCGTAAGTTAAACCCTCGCCAATAAATTTATCTGAACTAATAATCATAAAAGTGTAAATAAAATTGAGGCGAAAGTACAAAAAATAGTTGATTTTAAAATGTTAAAAATTGCTAATAAAAGCAACAACATTTTAAAGAAAAACAGAATCACTAAACAATAGTCCAAATTACCCTTTGTTCAATAACGAAAAATTTTAGTCAAAACAATAATACTTCAACCAGAACCCACTTATGATTTATTCATACATCAAATCCTCAAAATCAATGACATCGTCACCAAAGGCTTCAACACTATCATGAGCAACTAAGTAGGTACTTTGTTTTCCAGCAATTTTCGAGAAATACAATTCATATTCAAAATTATCTTCATCGGCAACCATATAAATCATGGCATGATCTTTATTTTTGGTTGAAGTTAAATCTACTTGGCACAATGGGCAATAAAATTCAACTTTCTCTCCTTTCTCCAATTGAAATTTAGGATGATGTTTGTATTTATATTCTCCAACCTTAGGGCTTAACAATATTAATCCTTTATGTTTTCTGTGTGTTTTTGTTGCAAATACTAACGATTCACTCACATTTAAATGTCCTTTGCATTTTGGACATAAATAATCATTTTCTATCATACTCATCGCCTTTAATTTAATGGGTTTATATCTGTTCTAAAGATAGAAATAATATCCGATAAAATCTATGATGTAATTATTTATTTTTTTACCACTAATGCTGGAGGTGAATTTGTAACAATTAAGAAGCTATTTATTTCTTACGAAATTACCAACAACTGCTTGTGCCAACTTTCTTTTAAAGGGACTTCCCAATGGTTCTCAAAATCGTATTTGGTAGTCACCATGTTATTAAAAACAATGGTGTTTTCATCAATTTCGTTATTGGCTAATAAAGTACTAAAGTCATTCATTTGAACGATTTTTACTTGATCTCCTTTTTTATAAGACTGTGTCATTCTGTTTAAAAAGTCAACTTCTAATTCAGCACCTAATTGTTTCATTAACCGAATAGAATTATCTTGAGCAGTACCGCACATTTTATCTCCTTGTTCATCCACAAAAATAACAACAAAAAGGTTATGCACGATTTCAAAAGTTGCTTTTACTAATTTTCCATGCGATTCCCATGATGAAACAAAATCATCTAATTGTACTTTTAGATAATCCTCTTCATCTTTATCCAACTGTTGATTGCTTTGATACACCCAAACTTTAGCATTATCGGGGTATGTTGTATAATTTTCTTCCATATATTTTTTGTTTTTTCAGCTCTTCATCTCCCCTTTGGGAAGAAAAAAGAGGGGATTATAATTTATTGGCTTGAACTATCAATTCAGCGACATCTAAAACTTTAACTTCAGTTTCTTTATCTTTTAATTTTATGCCATCACTCATCATCGTCATGCAAAATGGACAGCCAGTTGCAATAATATCTGGTTTTAGTGCGATTGCTTCCTCTGTTCGTTCTATGTTAATTTCTTTATCGCCTTTTTCGGCTTCTTTAAACATTTGAGCTCCTCCTGCTCCACAACATAAACCGTTAGATTTACACCTTTTCATTTCTACTAATTCGGCATCTAATTTTTCTAATAATAAACGTGGAGCTTCATATACATTGTTGGCTCTTCCTAAATAACAAGGATCGTGAAAAGTAATTTTTTTTCCGTTAAAACTTCCTCCTTCTATCGTTAGTTTGCCATCGTTAATTAATTCTTGTAAAAATTCGGTGTGGTGTTTTACTTCATAGTTACCACCTAATTCTGGATATTCATTTTTAATGGTGTTAAAACAATGTGGACAAGTGGTTACTATTTTTTTTATTTCATAACCGTTTAAAACCTGTATGTTAGTCATAGCCTGCATTTGAAACAAAAACTCATTTCCAGCACGTTTTGCAGGGTCTCCTGTGCAGCTTTCTTCTGTTCCTAATACAGCGAAGTTTATACCTACTTTATTTAATATTTTTACAAAAGCTCGAGTAATTTTTTTTGCTCGATCATCAAAACTTCCAGCACATCCTACCCAAAATAATACATCGGGTTGTTTCTCCGAAGCCATCATTTCTGCCATTGTTGGTACTTTTAATTCGCTCATAAGTATAAGTTTGAGGTTTAATCTTCCCCTTTCACATTTTATCTTCCATCTTTCGCAAAAGTAATGAAGTTTTAATTTTTTATCATTAGTTGCGTAATAAATTGTAGCTGATTGTTTATTTTAAATTTTTTAGTT
>Ga0100377_1000836_pt1 | contig 26663 bp, 22 predicted proteins | sample CryGeymeta201501_FD_83664 | JGI IMG/M metagenome (GOLD analysis project Ga0100377, IMG submission 83664) | Groundwater microbial communities from Crystal Geyser aquifers in Utah, USA - Crystal Geyser metaG 2015-01 | ecosystem: Environmental > Aquatic > Deep subsurface > Groundwater | place: USA...
CTCTCCCGTATGACGGGAGAGGGGGAGGCCCTCACCCCCCAGCCCCCTCTCCCGTATGACGGGAGAGGGGGAGGCCCTCACCCCCCAACCCCCTCTCCCCTCGACGGGGAGAGGGGGAGCCGGGCAAGTAAGCTGTTGCTGCATAAGTAACAACCCTGTTCTACCCCCCCTCTCCCCTCATAGGGGAGAGGGGGCTGGGGGGTGAGGGCCTCCCCCTCTCCCGTCATACGGGAGAGGGGGTTGGGGGGTGAGGGGGCCGGGGGTGAGGGCCGCCATTCCCTATTGATTGTCGTGAGGGGGTGTGGTACACAGCCCGCCGCTGCTCCGACTTCTCACGCCGTCGGACTGTCTCACCTCGTGCCCCGACTCCATCGCCTGCCCTCCTCTCCGGATCGAAGGTTCAGCAGCACCCGAGGGCCGAATCGCGGGTGGTGACGACAGGTTGAAGACGGCCGTGGATCAACAAATCCCCTGGAGGAACTCATGCCCCGTTTGAACATGCGCGACCTGCTCGAGGCCGGCGTCCACTTTGGTCACCAGACCAAGCGGTGGAACCCGAAGATGAAGCCGTACATCTACGGCGCCCGCAATGGGATCTACATCATCGACCTGGCCAAGACGGTCAAGCTCTTCGACAAGGCCTACGACTTCGTCACCAACGTCGCCGCCAACGGTGATGCGGTGCTCTTCGTCGGCACGAAGAAGCAGGCGCAGGACATCATGAAGGACGCGGCCATCCGCGCCGAGCAGTTCTACATCACGCACCGGTGGCTCGGCGGCACGCTGACGAACTTCCGCACGCTGCGCAAGTCCATCGAGCGGCTCAAGACCCTCGAGCGGATGGCCAAGGACCACTCCTACGAGAAGTACACGAAGAAGGAGGTCCTGGCCTTCGAGAAGGAGCGCGACAAGCTCGACCGCACCCTCGGCGGCATCAAGCTGATGGACAAGCCCCCGGGCGCCATCTTCATGATCGACCCCAAGAAGGAGCACATCCCAGTCACCGAGGCCAACCGCCTCGGGATCCCGATCGTCGCGATCGTCGACACCAACTGCTCCCCCGAGGGGATCACGCATGTGGTGCCCGGCAACGATGACGCCATCCGCGCCATCAAGCTCTTCGCCGAGACCATCGCCGACGCGTGCATCGAGGGCACCAAGCGCCGCTCCGAGGAGCAGAAGCACCGCTCGGACGACCACCAGGGTCAGAGCTCCTACATCGAGGGCTTCACCCCCGCGGCCAACGTCGATGGCCCCGAGGTGCAGAAGATCATCAAGCGCCAGCAGCCCACGGCCTGATGACGGGATGGGCGCCGCGACGCGTGCCGACCGATGGCACCGCCGCCGCGCCCCCCGCTCGAATGAAATGACCGAACTCCAATGAAGATCGGCGCGCTGCGCCGAGACCTACTTATAAGGAATGGCACCATGGCGATCACCGCATCGATGGTCAAAGAGCTCCGCGAGCAGACCGGCGCGGGCATGATGGACTGCAAGAAGGCGCTCGTCGAGACCGACGGCAACCTCGAAGAGGCCGCCCTCTACTTGCAGAAGAAGGGCATGTCCTCGGCCGCCAAGAAGGCCGGCCGCACCGCCGCCGAGGGCCTCGCCGCGATCTCCCGCGCCGACGACCTGCGCTCGGCGACCCTGCTCGAGGTCAACTGCGAGACCGACTTCGTCTCGCGCAGCCCGGACTTCATCACCTTCGTCGAGCAGCTCGCCGCGTTGGCGCAGCGCAACGGCCTGACCACCGTCGGTGATCTGGCCGGTGCGAGCCGCGCGGACGGCAAGACCGTGGCCGACTGGACCGCTGAGCAGATCTCGACCATCGGTGAGAACATCCAGGTCCGCCGCCTGGTCCGTCTGGACGGGGGCAGCACCGGGATGGTCAGCGGCTACGTGCACGCCGGCGCCCAGATCGCCGTGCTCGTGCAGGTCAACCTCAGCGGCAAGTCCCCCGAGGAGGCCGAGGACTTTGGCAAGGACATCGCCATGCACGTGGCGGCCTCCAACCCGGAGTTCGTCTCGGGCGCCGAGATCGATCCGGCGTACGTCGCCAAGCAGCGCGCCTTCCTGATCGACCAGGCCCAGGAGAGCGGCAAGCCCGCCGACATCATCGAGAAGATGGTCGAGGGGCGCGTCAAGAAGTGGCAGCGCGAGATCGCCCTGCTGGACCAGCCCTTCGTGAAGGACCCTGACGTCAGCGTCGACAAGCACAGCAAGAACGTCGGCGGCGTGACCGTGGCGAAGTTCGTGCGCTACCAGGTCGGCGAGGGCATCGAGAAGCGTGAGAGCAACCTCGCTGAGGAAGTCGCTGCGCAGCTCAAGGGCTGATCGGATCGTTCAGTGCGGGGCCGCTCCCGCCTGACGGCGTCCTTCGCGGCGCCGGTCAGGGAGCGGACCCCGCATTTCTATTATACCGCCGTGAGTCGTGGTCCGACCCGCGATGCAGGGCCCCCTGCGAGCTCTCGCTCGCACGGCTCCCTGCCCTGCGGGTCGGACCACGACTCAGGCTGGGTTATCGGCATGGCGACGTCCGGAGCACGATTCATGGACAACGACGCATCCCCCGTGACGCTGAAGTACCAGCGAATCCTGCTCAAGGTCTCCGGCGAGGCCCTGATCGGGCAGGAGCCGTACGGCATCTGCACGACGACGCTGGACACGATCGCCGAGGAGATCGCCGAGATCCATCGGATGGGTGTCCAGGTCGCGATCGTGATCGGCGGCGGCAACATCTTCCGTGGGGTCGCGGCGAGCGCGCGCGGCATGGACCGGGCGAGCGCCGACTACATGGGCATGCTCGCCACCTGCATCAACGGGCTCGCCCTTCAGGACGCGCTCGAGCGTCAGGAGATCCCGACGCGGGTGCAGACGGCCATCAACATGGCCGAGATCGCCGAGCCGTACATCCGGCGCAGGGCCATTCGGCACCTCGAGAAGGGGCGCGTGGTCATCTTTGTAGCGGGCACGGGCAACCCGTACTTCACGACCGACACGGCGGCCAGCCTCCGCGCGATGGAGATCCACGCTGACGCGCTGTTGAAGGCCACCAAGGTCGACGGCGTCTACGACCGCGACCCGGTCCTGCACGCTGACGCCACCCGGTTTGAGCACGTCACCTTCCTGGACGTGCTCAAGCAGGAGCTGCGCGTGATGGACGCAGCGGCCATCAGCCTGTGCAAAGACAACAGCCTGCCCATCATCGTCTTCAGGCTCCGCGAGCGCGGCAACATCAAGCGCGTGGTCGTCGGAGAGAAGGTTGGAACCCTCGTCAGCGTCTGACCCGCCGGACGCCTCGCCGGACGCCCTGGCGGCACCGACCGACGTGACATTCACCGCTGCACGCCCACTGCAAGAGAGAGAGCCATGTTGAACGAGGTCTTCGAAGAGCTGCAAAACAACTTCGACAACACCATCCGCGACCTGCGCAAGGATCTCTCCAAGATCCGCACGGGCCGGGCCAACCTCGCCATCTTCGACGGCATCCACGTCGACTACTATGGCACCGCGACGCCGCTCAACCAGGTGGGCACGATGAAGGTGGTCGATCCGCGCCTCATCACCATCCAACCCTGGGAGAAGAGCATGATCGCCCCGATCGAGAAGGCGATCCTGACCTCCGACCTCGGCTTGAACCCCGCCAACGACGGCGCGCTCATCCGCATCCCCATCCCCCAGCTCACTGGCGAGCGCCGTCAGGACCTGGTCAAGATGGTCAAGAAGGCTGGCGAGGAGCGCAAGGTGATCGCGCGCAACCACCGCCGCGACGCTAACGACACCATCAAGCTGCTGGAGAAGGAGAGCGAGATCTCCGAGGACGAGATGCATCGGGCGCGCAAGCGGGTACAGGACATGACCGACAAGGTCATCGTTGACCTCGACGAGGTCCTGGACACCAAAGAGAAGGAAATCCTCGAGGGCTGACCCCATGCGCACGTCCGATTACGCCCGCATCCTCGAGGGCACCGCACACCTGATCGAGCTCACGGGCGGAAACGCCTTTCGTGCCAAGGCCTTCGACCGCGCGGCGCGCACCCTGCGCAAGTACGCCGGCGATCTGGACGCCCTGATCGAGCGCGGCGAGCACGTTGGGATGGACGGCATCGGAACGGCGCTGGCCCGGGATCTGGTGGTCATCCAGCAGACCGGTACGCTCCCGCTCTTTGAGGAGCTGCGCGCCCAGCTCCCCGACGGCATCCTCGAGCTCGTCCAGATCCAGGGCCTCGGCCCCAAGAAGGTCAAGAAGCTCTACGACGAACTCGCCGTGGGCAGCCTCGAGGAGCTGGCGGACGCCATCGAGAGCAACGCCGTCAGCAAGCTGTCGGGCTTCGGCCCCAGGACCCAGGACAACCTCGCGCGCGAGCTGGAGCGGCTTCAGCGGCAGTCGGGCCGCACGCCGCTGCCTCGGGCGCTCGAGATCGCCGAGCCCGTCGTGGCGTTCCTGCGGGGCCTCGACAGCGTCGAGGCTGCCGAGCTGGCCGGATCGGCGCGGCGCGGCCGGGAGACAGTCGGGGATCTGGACTTCATCGTCGCGGCGACCGACCCCGAGGCGGTCATGCAGGCGTTCGTGACGATGCCGGACGTGACCGAGGTCCTGGCCCACGGGCCGACCAAGAGCAACGTCATGCTGCTCGACGCCATGTCCGCCGACATCCGGGTCGTGGCGCCCGACCGATACGGCTCGGCGCTGCACCACTTCACCGGGAGCAAGGACCACCACGTGGACCTGCGCTCGCGGGCCAAAGCGCGCGGCCTGCGGATCTGCGAGTACGGCGTCTTCAACGCCGCCGACACGGACGACTCGAACCCGCTGGCCTCAGCCTCCGAGACCGACGTCTACGCGGCGCTCGGCCTGCCGTTCATCCCTCCCGAGCTGCGAGAGGGCGGCGGTGAGCTCGACCGGGCCGGCCGCGGCGCCCTTCCCCGCCTGCTGGAGCTGTCGGATCTTCGCGGTGACATGCACATGCACACCACCGCCTCAGACGGTCGCAGCTCCATCGAGGAGATGGCGAAGGCGGCGAAGGCGCTCGGCTACGCCTACATCGTCATCACGGACCACTCGAAGTCGTCGGTGATCGCCAACGGCCTCGACGAGGAGCGCCTGCTCCGCCACATGGACGCCATCGATGCCGTGGACGCCGCCATGGACGGCATCCGCGTGCTCAAGGGCATCGAGGTGGACATCCTGCGAGACGGAACTCTGGACCTTGATCACGCCGTGCTCGATCGGCTGGACTTCGTGGTCGGGTCCATCCACGCGGGCTTCCGGATGGATCGTGCGACGGTGACGGCGCGCCTGCTGCGGGCCATCGGCACGGGCAAGCTGCACGCCATCGGGCATCCGACCGGTCGGAAGCTCGGCAGCCGGGATGGCTACGAGCTCGACATGGAGGCGCTGATCGCCGGCTGCCTTGAGCACCGCGTCGCGCTCGAGATCAACGCCTCGACCGGTCGCCTCGACCTCAACGACACCCACGCGCGCATGGCGGCCGAGGCAGGCGTGCCGATCGTGATCAACACCGACAGCCACAGCGCCGGCGGCTTCACCCAGATGGGCTTCGGCGTGACCATCGCGCGCCGGGCGTGGCTCGGGCCGGAGCAAGTGATCAACACGCGCCCCTGGGATCAGGTCATGGCCGCGCTCGGTCGCTGACCCGCTACCCCACGCTCGCCGCCGCCCGCTGCTGGAGGCTCGTCACGGTCGTGCCCACCTCGATCGAGGTGGCCGCGCTGGACATCCTCGCCACCGACCGGACGTTGTGCTGCGCCTTGAAACGCACGCAGTCGCCGATGGCGCGCCGCACGGGGTCGCTGTACCGGAAGAAGTCGAGCTCCAGCGTCGGGTCCACCTCCAGGCTGGTCGCCACGACCTTCGGGTCGAGCACGTGGAGGTTGGGCTCGTCGGGGACCTTCGCCGGATCGAGCCACCACCGCGTGAAGCCGTAGTGGGCGTGCCAGCGGTCGTAGATCGTGGTGCCCGGAAAGGGCACCAGCACGCCGCGGTTGTTGAAGAAGTCTGTGTACGGTGACAGCGACTCCATCAAACCCATCGTGTTCTTGAGCTCCTCGACGCCCTCCTCGGGGAAGCCGAACATGAAGTTGACGATGGTGGTCATGCCCTCGGCGCGCGCGGCGGCCACGGCGGCCTCGACCTGCTCCGGCCGCTGGCCCTTCTGGATGACCTTGAGGATGTTGTAGTCCCCGCTCTCGATCCCGAAGTTCACCGCCACGCAGCCCGCCTCCCGCATCCGCGCCAGATCCCGCGGCTGGACCATGTTGCCCGGCGTGATGCAGGTCCACGTGATGCCGGCCAGGGAGGGCTCGGCGAGGATCGCGTCGCAGAGCTCGTTGAGGCGGGGGCGGCGCGCGGTGAAGGCGTCGTCCCAGAAGGGGAAGTGGCGGACGTCGTAGAGCTCGCGGAGCTGGACCATCTCGGCCACCACGTCCTGCGCCGAGCGCCAGCGGTAGTCGCGGCCGGTGACGTAGTTCGCGCAGAAGGTGCAGCGGGCCGGGCAGCCGCGGCTGGTCATCAGGCCGCCGGGCACGATGTGGGCGTCGGGGGAGTACAAGCGGCGGTCGAACGACGGATAGCTGAGCAGCGGGAACGGCAGCGCGTCGAGGTCCTCGATGGTGGCGCGCGGCCGACCGCGCACGGCGGCCGTGCGTGCCCCCTCCACCTCCTCCACCGACCGCTTGCCCTCCAGCACCTCCATCAGCTGCCGGACCACCCACTCGCCCTCGCCGCTGACCGACACATCAAAGCCGTATTCCAACGGCTCGTCCGGGCACACAGTCGGGTGCGGACCACCGGCCACCAACATCCGTGTCTTGCCGCGCAACGCCTGCGCGAGCGTATACCCACGAAGGGCGTTGTACGTGAACAGCGTCATCCCTACCATGTCAGGACCGAACCGCTCCACCTCCGCGACCGCGTCTGCGTCGGTCCCCGTCCAGAGCATCGCGGCCAGGTCGAGCACCCGCACCTCGTGCCCCGCGGCCAGGAGACTCGCGGCGACGTACTGCTGGCCAAGATAGGGCGAGCCCATCCGCTGAGGCAGGTGGGGCAGGATCAACATCACGCGGGCCATCGCATCCTCCGTCGCTGGGCACCGGCGAAGCATGAAGCACACCGGACGCGCGCGCAAGGCATGAACGGCACACGATTTGCTCACACACTGGACGCAATGATGCTTCTTCGACCGCGCGCCGCCCCGGCGGGCTGCGCGCTGTCAGTTTGTCATCTCACCGCTCAGAAAACTGAGCCCACCCTCGAGGTCCTGTCATGAACACACGACTCCCCTGGCTGGCAGCCATCTTCGTCACCGCGGCCCTCGGCACCTCCGTGCTGGCCTGCGGTGGCCTCTCGGACGACCCGGTCGATCCCAACAACGGCGCCAACAACGGCGCCAACAATGGCTCAAACAACGGCGCCAACAACGGCGCCAACAACGGTTCGAACAACGGCTCGAACAACGGAGGCAACAACGGAGGCAACAACGGCAACAGTTGCACCACGGACACCGACTGCAGCGATGGCTTGCGGTGTGTGAACGCCGAGTGCGTGGGCGATGCCTGCCCGGAGATCTGGGCGCCGGTGTGTGGGGCTGATGGACAGACCTACCCCAGCGCCTGCACGGCGACCGCCGTCGGCGTCGCCATCGCCTACGAGGGCGAGTGCAGCGCGGCCACCTGCGAGGCCGACAGCGATTGCGCCGAGGGGCAGCGCTGCGACATCCAGTGCATGGCCGACCCCAACTGCCCGGAGTGCGACGTCTGCCTGGTCGTAGGGCGGTGCCTGCCCAACGGCGAGCTGAACTGCGCCATGGACACCGACTGCGACCCCTGGCACCTCTGCCTCGGCGGCGTGTGCGAGGCGATCGCCTGCCCGGACCTCTGGGATCCGGTCTGCGGCGCCGACGGCCGCACCTACAGCAACCCCTGCTACGCCAACGCCAACCACGTCCGCGTCGCCCACCAGGGTGAGTGCGCTGGCGAGGGCTGCGCCTCGAACGACGCGTGCGCCGACGGCGACATCTGCTTCCCGCCGAGCCACACCTGTGAGCCGGCGTGTGAGATCCAGTGCTTCCGCTTCGACCCGGTCTGCGCCACCGACGGCCGCACCTATGCGTGCGGCGAGGTCGACGCGTGGTGCCACGGCGTCGAGGTCGCCCACCCCGGTGAGTGCGAGGTCAACACCTGCCGCGCCGACGCCGACTGCCCCCGCGGTCAGAGCTGCGCCAACGGCGCCTGCACCCCGGTGGCCTGCCCGGACCTGTACGCCCCCGTGTGCGGCGCCGATGGGCGGACCTACGGCAACGCCTGCGAGGCCCGCGCGAATCACGTGGAGATCGCGTACGACGGCGAGTGCAACGACGCGGCGTGCCGCTCGAACGCCAATTGCGCTGCCGGCCTGGTCTGCGACCCGCCGACCCACACCTGCCAGCCCCCCTGTGAGATCGCTTGCTTCCGCCCCGACCCGGTCTGCGGCACCGACGGCAACACCTACGGCTGCGGCGAGGCCGACGCGTGGTGCCATGGCGTGACGGTCGCCCATCCGGGCGAGTGTGTGGACGGAGGGGCCTGCCGGGTCGACGACGAGTGCCCGATCTGGCAGCTCTGCCTCAACAACGCCTGTGAGCAGGTCTTCTGCCCGGCCGTGTTCGCCCCGGTCTGCGGCGTGGACGGCCACACCTACGGCAACGCCTGCGAGGCGGGCGCCGCCCATGTCGCCATCGCTCACGAGGGTGAGTGCGAGGTGCGCCAGTGCAACAGCAACGCCGACTGCGCCCCCGACCTCGTCTGCTATCCCCCCACCGGCACCTGCCAGCCGGTCTGCGAGCTCGACTGCTTCCGGGCTGATCCGGTCTGCGGCGCCGACGGCAACACCTACTGGTGCGGTGAGGCCGACGCCTGGTGCCACGGCACGGTCGTGACCCATCCCGGCGAGTGCAGCGCGACCGCCTGCCACACCGACGCCGAGTGCCCTGCCTGGCAGGCCTGCGTCAACGGTGCCTGCGAGGCGACCGTCTGCCCCGACCTCTGGGCCCCCGTCTGCGGCGCCGACGGTCGCACCTACCCCAACGCCTGCACCGCGAACGCCGCCCACGTCGAGATCGCCCACGAAGGTGAGTGCATCGCCGGCCAGTGCACCAGCAACGCCGACTGTGGCGCCGATCTCATCTGCTACCCGCCCAGCGACACCTGCCAGCCCGCCTGCGCCATCCAGTGCTTCCGCTACGACCCCGTCTGCGCCACCGATGGCCACACCTACGGCTGCGGCGAGATCGACGCTTGGTGCCACGGCGTCGAGGTGGCGTATGTCGGCGAGTGCGCCGGCAGCCCCTGCCGCGCCAACAGCGACTGTGCTGTGGGCCAGCTCTGTCTCAACGGCGCCTGCGAGCTGACCGCCTGCCCCGACATCTATCGCCCGGTCTGCGGCGCCGACGGCCACACCTACGGCAACGCCTGTGAGGCCAACGCCGCCCACGTCGCCGTCGCCCACGAGGGTGAGTGCGGCCTGTGCTACAGCACCATGGACTGCGACGGGCGCAGCCACTGCTCCGTGGACGACGGCGACTGCCGCCCCGACCCGAGCTGCCCGATGTGCGCGGTGTGCACGGGCGTCTGCGTGCCGTAGCGTGGCCCTCAAGGGGGCGGCGTCCGGTCGCCCCTTGATCTCTCCCGCGCCGCCCGCCACACTCCGAGCCTCGGAGGTGGGCCATGCTTGATGAGATCCTGGCGTCCTGGGCCGATCCCCTGTTCTTCTATTTTCCGGTGCTGACGACGCTGGTCAGCGTGGTGAGCTTCGTGCTGTTCGCCACGCCGTTGACGTGGCTGGCGTGGGCGGATCCGGCGTCGTTGCGGCGGTGGCGCATCCAGCGGCCGCGGCCGAAGGCGATGCAGAAGCACCTGCGGCCGGCGATCACATCGTGGGTGGTGAACAACCTGGTCATGACGGGCCTGGTCGTCCTGGTCTGGCCGCTGCTTCGCCACACGGGGGTGCACACGGGGCCGCTGCCGGCGCTGTGGGAGATCGTGCTTGAGGTGGTCCTGTTCATCGTGCTCGACGACTTCCTGTACTACTGGATGCATCGGACGCTGCACAGCGACCGGCTGTTCCCGCTGATCCACCTCAAGCACCACAGCGTCGCCACGCCGTTCGCGTGGACGGGGCACTACATGACGGCGACGGAGTTTGTGCTGACCGGCACGCTCGCGCTCGCCGGACCGGTGCTGCTCGGCGTGCACGTGGTCACGCTGTGGGTCTGGATCGTGTGGCGGCAGTGGGAGGCGGCCGAGGGGCACTGCGGGTACTCCTTCCCGACCAGCCCGAGCAAGATGTTCTTCCTTGGCTACGACGGCGTGGAGTACCACGACTTCCACCACAGCAAGACGCACGGCAACTACGCCGGCTTCCTCGGCTACCTCGACGGGATCTTCGGGAGCTACGCGAAGGGCTACAAGGAGCACCTGGCGGCGAGGCGAGGGGGAGCGCAGCCGGCGGCGCCGTGGCGGGATGGTGAAGAGGGCGGGGACGAGACAGATTAGTCGTTTATTTTCAGGCTATTACATACATGGATAGAGTCTTGGGGCGCTCGGGGGCGCGGCCCACCGAGGGGTTCGTGGGCGAGGCTACTTCGACGTCATGCCGTAGCTCTTGAGCTTGTACTGGAGGGTGCGCAGGGCGATGCCGAGGCGGTCGGCGGCGAGGCGTCGGTTGCCGCCCTCGGCGTCGAGGGCGTCGAGGATGGCCTGTCGTTCGAGGTCCTTGAGGTCCAGGGCGCGGTCCTCGTCGCGGGGGCCAGCGGCGGGGCGGAGGTTCACGTGGTGGGGCTCGATGGGGTCGGGGCCGGCCATGATCAGGGCGCGCTCGATGACGTTGCGGAGCTCGCGGACGTTGCCGGGCCAGTCGTAGGCCTCAAGGGCGCGCTCGACCTCGGGGGAGAGGGCGCGGTGGCCCTCGCCCATGCGGGCGAGGCTCATGCGGGCGAGCGGGACGATGTCGCGGGGGCGCTCGCGCAGGGCAGGGATGTCGAGGGGGAAGACGCTGAGGCGGTAGTAGAGGTCCTGTCGGAACTCGCCCGACTCGACCAGCTCCTGGAGGTGGCGGTGCGTCGCCGCGATCACGCGGACATCCACGGGGCGCTCGCGGCCCTCGCCGACGCGGGTGATCCGACGGCCCTCCAGGACGCGCAGGAGCTTGACCTGCGCCTGGGCGGGCAGCTCGCCGACCTCGTCGAGCAGGAGGGTGCCGCCGGACGCCTGCTCGAAGAAGCCCTTGTGGTCCTGGGTCGCGCCGGTGAAGGAGCCCTTCATGTGGCCGAACGCCTGGCTCTCGAACAGGTCACGGGGGATGGCGCCGCAGTTGACCGCCACGAACGGGCCGGAGGCGCGCTGGCTGCGACGGTGGATCTCGCGGGCGGCGACCTCCTTGCCGACGCCGCTCTCGCCCAGCAGCAGCACGGTGGTGTCTCGGGCGGCCACGCGGCACATCACGTCGAGGAGGCGGCGCGAGGCGGGGTCCACGTACACGGCCTCGGGCTCGTCGAGGGCGGCCTCGGCAGCGGCGGTGGCTGCGGCAGTGGGCTCGCCGGCCGAGGCGGCCAGGGCGCGGGCGACGAGCTCCCGCAGCTCGGCGGGGCTGGACAGGGGCTTGGTGAGGTAATCGAACGCGCCGAGGCGCATGGCCTCCACCGCCCCCTCGATCGAGCCGAACGCGGTCAGGAGGATCACGGGCGTGGGGGGCTGGCGGCGCTGGGCGGCGCGCACGACCGCCATGCCGTCGGCCTCGGGCATGCGGACGTCGCTGACGATCAGGTCGAAGCGTTCGCGGCTGAGCGCGGCGATGGCCGCCTTGCCGTCGCGCACGGGGTGGACGCTGTAGCCGACGTCGAGGAGGATCTCGGCGACCAGCTCGCGCAGGGCGGGGTCGTCGTCGGCGACGAGGATGCGGGCGGAGTGGGGCGAGCTGGCCATGGGCGCGTCCTTCGGGGTGGGCGCTGCCTGGCTCCATCCTGACGCGGGGCCTTCAGGGCGAGTCCAGGTCAACGGTCGCGACCGAGGGTGGCCTGCCGACGCGGTAACGTCAAGCGGAACCGCGCCCCGCCGCCCTCCCGATCGAGCACGGCCAGCGTCCCGCCGTGCTCGTCGGCGATCCGGCGGGCCACGGCGAGCCCGAGGCCGGTGCCGTCGGCGCGGGTGGTGTGGAAGGGCTCGAAGATGGCGTCGCGCTCGGCCGCCGGGACGCCCGGGCCGCGGTCGAGCACCTCGAGGTGCACCTGCTGGCGCTCGGTCCACACCCGGATGGTCACCGGCTGGCCCGCCGGTGAGGCGGCGATGGCGTTGCGCACGAGGTTGTCGAGGACCTGGACGAGCCGATCGCCGTCGGCGTCGACCAGCACGGGCTCGGCCGCGTCGCACAGGAGCGTGGCGCCGCCCTCGACCGCGAGGGAGGCGAGGCGCTCGGCGCCGTTGGTGGCGAGCTCGGCCAGGTCGAGGCGCGCGAAGGACGGAGCGGCGGGGCGGGCGTACGAGAGCAACGCCTCGACCAGCCGCTCCAGCCGCCCGGTCTCCTCGACGATCTTGCGCGTGGGGCGGCTGACCCGCTCGTTGTCGGGGTCCACCCGCTCAAGCAGGAGCTGCGCGAAGCCGCGGACGGCCGCCAGGGGCGTGCGGATCTCGTGGGCGAGGGTCGCGCCGAGCTGACCGAGGGACACCAGGCGCTGCCGCCGCTCGATCTCCGTGCGCAGCCGGGCCTCCCGGCGGCCCGCCGCGATCGCGGCCAGCGCCAGCCCGAACAGGACCAACGCCCCGAACATCGACGCGCCGAGCTGTGCCCGCGCCACGCCGACCCCGACGAGCCCGTCGGCCACGGGCATCCCGACGCACGCAAAGACCTGCTCCTCGAACCGGCGGGGACCGCCCGGGGAGGGCAGCGGGCGGTCCTCGGCGTCCTCGGCGAGCGGGCCGGGGCCGGAGGGCCCATCGCCCTCGGGGCCTCGCCAGGGCGGCGCGTCGAACGGGGGCGGGCCGCCAGGGCCACCGGGGCCGCCGAGGCCACCGGGCGGCCCGTTGGGCGGCGTGACGTGCACGCACACCTCCATGTCGCCGGCGTCGGTCTCGTGCAGGGCAATCGGCGCGAGCTGGCCCTGGTTGTAGGGTGAGGGCAGCGGGACGGCCCCGTGCACCGCGTCCGAGGCCGCGAGGGTCTGGCCCGCCCCGTTCACGTAGCGCACATAGCCATCATCAAAGTGGGCGGCCTCGACGAGCTTCTGAGCCCGCCGCGCCGAGTACGCGTGCCCCATCGAGGCCCGGCCGAGCACGAGCGCCCGATCGGTCAGGCGGGCCGTCAGGCCGTCCCGAGCCTGCTCCAGCGCCGTGTGGTAGGCCAGCCACGACACCGCCACCATCCCGGTCGCGAACAGGACCACGACGACGGTCTGAAAGATCATCGCGCGGCCACGCGCTCCGCCGCCAGGCCGCCAGACACCCTGTCCCTCTTCAGTGCTCATCACGCTCACCCTGCAGGTCGTGCACTCTCTGCACGGACGCCATGTGCACGCTTTGCACGTGCACCCCGCCCCACGCCAACGAACCCCGACCAACACGACGTCCGCCAGTGTGGCACACCGGTTGCGGTAGGGAAATGCAGCGAACGTGCCGCCAGGCGCGGCCGCCCTGGTCCACCGCATCCAACCCGTGCACCTCAACCCCGGAGCACCCCATGAGCCACCTCCACCGCATCGCCCCCATCCTCGCCGTTGCTCTCCTCGCCCTCGCCGTGCCCGCCTGCGAAGGCGGAGACCTCAGCGCCCGGGAGGCCTTCGCCCAGGGGCTCGGCGGCCAGCAGGCCGGCGGCGGGGACCACCTCGACGCGCCTCCGCACGAGCGCTTCCTCCTCTGCTTCGACGACCTCGAGCAGTGCGTCACCGTCGACGGTGTCGCCTTCGCCGACTGCCGCGAGGAGTTCGACGCCTGCGCCCCCCGTCCCCCGCAGGGTCCCCCCGATGGCGCCGACCGCCCCGACGGCGCCGAGCGCCCCGACGACGGCCAGCGCCCCGACGGCCCCCCGCCCGAGGACGGGGCGCGCCCGCCTCGCGGTGACGACGCCATGGGGCCGCCCCCGCCCCGCGGCGAGCGCCCCGACGGCGGCCAGCCTCCCCGAGACGGCCAGCGGCCCGAAGGCGAGGAGGGCATGAGGCCCCCGATGGGCGCCATGGGCCCGCCTCCGCCCCTCGGCCAGTGCCTCGACGCCCTCGAGCCCTGCCTCGAGACCACCGACGCCAGCGCCTGCTTCGACGACGCCCACGTCTGCATCGAGGACACCCTGGCCGAGCACCTCCAGCGCCTCTGCACCGACGTGCTGCCGCACTGCCTCGAGGACGGCGCCGACGCCCCGCCGCCGTGCGAGCGGCTCATCGCCGACTGCGGCGAGGAGCTGTAGGACCGCCGGGCAGCGCGACGCCTCCGGGCGCCTCGCGGTGGCCGTGCGCCCCGCCCTCAGTCAAGCACGGGCGGCGGCGCGTCCCAGTCCACCGCGCCGACCGCAAAGCGGTGCCGAAGCCGCGGCAGCACCATCTTCGACCATGCGCGCGTGAAGTACGCAAACGCCTCGTCCCACTGCCCGCCCTCGCCCCAGCCGCTGTGCACCAGCCGGACGCGGGTCCGGCCGTCGGCCAGGGCGTAGAGGCGCACGACGACGTGGGTCATCTGCGCGCGAGCCTCGGGCAGCGAGGGCGGCGCGTTCCAGGTGAACGAGAGCATGGCAGGCGCCTGCACCGCGAGCACCAGCATCCCGTCCGCCCCGCGCATCCCCGGCGGCCCCTCGGGCATGAAGAAGATCTCGTACGCTCCGCCGGGCCGCACGTCGAGGTGCGCCCCGGGCGCGAAGAACGAGCGCACGCCGGCCTCCGTCGTCCACGCCCGCCACACGGCCTCGCGCGGCGCGGCGACCTCCACCTCGAACACGATCGCGCGCTCCGGATTCGTTGTCATCGGCACCTCCTGGTGTGTTGTGCCCCCATCCGCACAGCACAATAGCAGCCTCCCCTGCACACGGCGCTTGATTTCCCCTCCCACCTCGCTAACTCTGCAGACGTTGGAGGACGACACCGTGACAAGACACGTGCGGAGGTTGCCGTGAACCGGTCCCGAGTCTCCCTGGTTATCACCTCGCTGCTCCTGGCCTTCGGGCCTGGCGCGTGCTGCAGCGGATCCACCGATGACGATCTCGCCGTGGGCGGTTGCAGCGAGACCGGCTGCGCGATCGGCGAGCTGTGCGACACGCGCACCGGCGCCTGCTTCCCGGAGGACGAGCTGTGCACGGAGGACGCCGACTGCGCGCCGTTCGCGCCCCGCTGCTCCGACGATGGACAGTCCACCATCTACGACGCCGCCGGCGTCTGCGATCACGGCCGGTGCGACTATGGCGGTAGCCAGCGGTTCCAGCCCTGCGCCAACGGCTGCATCGCCAACGGCTGTGTCCTCGGCGTCTCGGGCGACCCGTGCTTCAGCGGCGACGACTGCGAGGCCGGCCTCACCTGCGATGGCCTGAGCTGCGCCACCGGCCGGCTCGCTTGCATCCCCGATCACCTCGACCCGACCGACGACAACGCCCCGCAGCCGCTCGCGCTGCCCCACCTCGAGACCGTCTCCGACAAATACAGCCTGTGCGAAGGCGACGTCGATCAGCTCGACCTCGACCTGACCGAGCGCCAGCTGTTGTTCCTGCTCGTGGAGCCGCGGGTGGGCACCGTCAACCTGTCGCTGCTCGGCCCCGACGGCAGCCCGCTGACCACCGCCGACGGCGCCCTGCGCGTCCAGCTCCGGCTCCCGGTCACCCGCACGGGCCACCACACCCTCATCGTCGAGCATGGCGCCGATGACCGCCCCATCAACACCTGGCGCCTCGGCGCGGCGGTGCTCGATCCCGCCGGGGCACCCGGCTGCCGCAGCGACTTCTTCGAGCCCAACGACACACCCGCCGACGCCACGCCCATCCGGCCTGCCGAGGGCCTCGACGCCCTGCCCTACCAGACCCTCTGCCCCGACGACGTCGACACCTACACCCTCGTCCCGCTCACCGAGACGCTCACCCTCGACTTCGACCGCGTGCCTGCGGAGGGGCTCCACGTCCGGGTCCGCCGCGCCCACGACGACGGCGCGCTCTGGGAGGACGACCTCCACGAACCGTACACCCTCACCGTGCCCACCCTCGCCAACGAGGACACCCTCGTCGAGGTCTCGCCAGCGACCACCGTGCCCGTCCCCGGCCTCAACTACAGCCTCCGCGCCGCGTGGACACCGTGACCGATCGCCCTGACCCCAAGGGCCCCCAAGGAGCCTCCATGCCGACCCCCGATGAACGCTTCTCGCCCATCGAAGCCCTCATGCGCGCCGAGGGACTGCCCGCCCTCGCCATCGACACCTTCCGCCACTACCATCGGCTGCTGGTCGAGGGCGAGACGGGGCTCCTGGCCGAGGACGACATCTCGCCCGTCATCAACCTGCCCGACGCCGAGGAGTTCACCGACGCGCTCGACGCGCTCGGGCGCCAGCACCTCAAGCAGACCGTCTTCCTGAAGCTCAACGGCGGCCTCGGCACCAGCATGGGGCTCGAGCAGGCCAAGAGCCTGCTGATCGTCCGCGAGGGCCTCTCCTTCCTCGACATCATCGCCCGGCAGGCCATGGGCGCCGGCATCCCCCTGCTGCTGATGAACTCCTTCAGCACCGACGAGGACTCCCTCAACGCCCTCGCCCGCTGGCCTGAGCTCGCCCACGGCGACCTCCCGCTGTCTTTCTTGCAGCACAAGGTGCCCAAGCTCACCCGAGACACCCTGGAGGCGGCCTCCTTCCCCGACGACCCCGATCAGGCCTGGTGCCCGCCCGGCCACGGCGACCTCTACACGGCGCTGCTCACCAGCGGCACCCTGGACAAGCTCCGCAGCGCCGGCTTCCGCTACGCCTTCGTGTCCAACAGCGACAACCTCGGCGCCACGCTCGACCCGGCGCTGCTCGGCCACATGGTCGCCCACCGCCTGCCGTTCATGATGGAGGTCACCGACCGCACCGAGGCGGACAAGAAGGGCGGCCACCTCGCCCTGCGGGCCTCCGACGGCCAGCTCATCCTTCGTGAGCGCGCCCAGTGCCCGGGCGACGCGCTCGAGGCCTTCGAGGACATCCACCGGCACCGCTACTTCAACACGAACAACATCTGGCTCGACCTCGACGCCCTCGCCGCCCAGCTCACGGCCACCGACGGCGTCCTGGCCCTGCCGATGATCCGCAACGCCAAGACCGTCGATCCGCGCGATCCGGCCTCGACGCCCGTCTACCAGCTCGAGACCGCCATGGGCTCCGCGATCGCCATCTTCCCGGGCGCTGGCGCCGTCCGGGTGCCGCGCTCCCGGTTCGCGCCGGTCAAGACGACCAGCGACCTGCTCGCCATCCGCTCGGACGCCTACGTGCTGACCGACGACCACCGCGTCGTGCTCGACCCCGAGCGGACCCTGCCGGCCCCCGTGGTCGACCTCGACCCGGCGTTCTACCGCAAGATCGACGACCTCGAGGCCCGCTTCCCCGTCGGGCCGCCGTCCATGCGCCTGTGTACGCACTTCGTCGTCCGCGGTGACATCACCTTCGGAGGGCACGTCCTGCTGGAGAAGGACGTCGAGATCGACGCCGCGGAGGAGGGGCCTCGCCACCTCGACTTCGGGACGACGGTGGAGGGACGCTGGAGGGTCTAGTGGTCGACCACTAGCCCGGCCCACAGGGCGGCGGGCCAGGCGCTCAGACCGCTGGCCGCAGCTCGCGCTTGAGGATCTTGCCGGTCGGCCCCTTGGGCAGCGCGTCCATGATCTCGACGATTCGGGGGTACTTGTAGGCCGCCAGCCGCTCCTTGCAGTACGCGATGATCTCCTCTGGCGTCGCGCTCTGCCCCTCCTTGAACGCCACGACCGCCTTGACCTCCTCACCGTGCGAGGTGTGCAGGACGCCGATCACGGCGGCCTCGGCCACCGCCGGGTGCCCGTACAGGACCTCCTCGATCTCGCGCGGGTACACGTTGAAGCCACCGCGGATGATCATGTCCTTCTTGCGGTCCACGATGAAGTAGTACCCGTCAGCGTCGCGGGTGGCGACGTCGCCGGTGTGGAACCAGCCGTCGGTGAAGACCTCGGCGGTGGCCTCCGGCCGGTTCCAGTAGCCGCGCATCACGTTGTGGCCCTTGATGCAGATCTCACCGGGCACGTCGCACTCGGTGATCACGCCCCCGTCGCGGTCGACCAGCCGGAACTCCACGCCACGGATCGGCAGCCCGATCGAGCCGGCCTTCTTGGGGCGGTCCAGCACATTGAACGAGGCCACGGGGCTCGTCTCGGACAGCCCGTACCCCTCGAGGATGTTGACGTGGTAGCGGTCGTCGAAGGCGCGCATGACCTCCACCGGCATCGCCGCACCGCCCGACACACAGAACCGCAGTGACTCCCCGATCGGCATCTCCTGCACGTCCGGGTGGTTGAGCAGCGCGAAGTACATCGTCGGCACGCCGCCGAACAGCGACACCTCGTGGGCCACCATCAGGTTTGCCGCCGTCACCGGGTCGAACCGGGGCAGCAGCACCAGCGTCCCGCCCACGCTCAGCACCGCGTTGTGCATCACCGTCTGCCCGAAGCTGTGGAACAAGGGCAGCGTCACCAGCGCCACCGGCGGCGGCCCGAAGCTGAGCGGCAGCAGCCGCACGGCCATGTAGTCGGCGTTGTAATACAGGTTGAAGTGGGTCAGCTCGGCGCCCTTGGGCTTGCCCGTCGTCCCCGACGTGTACAGGATGACCGCGGTGTCGTCCGGCATCGTCGTGGTGAGGTCCGTCATCGGCGCGCTCGCCCCGATCAACGCGGTCATGTTGACCGCGCCCTCCGGCGCGCTCACATCCATCGCGTCTGCTCTGGCGACGATGAGGTGATGGCACGACTCCGACCGATCGAACGCCACCTTGGCCTGCTCGAGGAAGCCCTCCCACGCCACGAGCACCGTCGCCTCCGAGTCGTCCAGGTGGTAGTGGATCTCCTCGGCCGTCAGCAGCACGTTCAGCGGCACGATCGGGTTGCCCGCGTAATGCGCCCCGAAGTACGCGATGGTGAAGTGCGGCACGTTCGGCAGCAGCAGCGCCACCCGGCTCCCCGCCTTGACCCCCAGCTCCCGAAGGGCCCCTGCGAACCGCTGCGTGTACGCGTGCAGCGTCTTGTAGTCCATGGTCATCGACCCGAGCACCAGCGCAGGCCGGTTCGGGTGCTCCAGCGCGGCGGTGCGCAGGATCGAGGCGAGGTTCAGGCTCATGGGAGTCTCCATCGTGGGGGTGAGCGGCACAGGCCGTGGTGTGCTCTGGTGATACGCCATAGGCGGCTGTCGACTCAAGCCCCGTTGCGACTCAGGGCGGCGCGTTCTACCCTTGCCGCCACCACCGCGCGCCGCGGTGCCCTCGCCCTCGTGATCGCCCATGCGCCTCATCTGCCTGCCCGGCATGGATGGCACCGCCGAGCTGTTCGCCCCGTTCGTCGCGGCGGCGCCACCGGCCATCACGCCGTGGCCGCTCCGGCTACCGGACGACCCGACGCTCGACCACGACGCGCTGGTGGAGCGGCTGCGGGCGTCGGTGCTGGCGGACGGAGCGACGGCGCTGCTCGGGGAGTCGTTCTCCGGCCCCGTGGCGCTGGCGCTGGCGGCGAGGCTGGATCCGGCGCCGCGGGCGGTGGTGCTGGTGGCGACGTTCGTGACGGCGCCGGTGGGGCCGTGGTTGGGGCGGCTGCCGCTGGGCTGGCTGCTCCAGCGCCCGCCGCCGCGGCTGGCGATCGAGGCGCTGATGACGGGCTCAGACGTGCCGGGGCTCAGCCGGGAGGTGCGGCGCGTGCTGTGCTCGGTCTCGCCCGACGTGCTCGCCGCGCGCATCCGCCTCATCACCCGCCACGACGCCACGGACGCCCTGCGCCGCTGCCCGGCCCCGGTGCTGCTGCTCGCGGCCAGCGGTGACCGGCTCCTCGGGACGCGTGCGGCTCAGGTGGTGCGCCGCGCGCGCCCGGACGTCGCGGTCGAGACGATCGACGGGCCTCATCTGCTGCTCCAGGCGCGGCCCACGGCCTGCTGGGACGTCATCGCCCCCTTTCTGGCCCGCTGCTTCGAGGCGACGGGCTGAGCCGGCGCGGTGGCCGAAGGGACGGCTTGACCTGCCGGGGGGGTTGCCGCTATCAGTGGGGCTCCACTGCAACCCATCGAGCCCAGAGGGTGTCGTGTCGAACACCAAGAACATCCATTTCAACGCCCTGCCCGAATCGACGCGGCAGCGCCTGACCGCCACGCTCACCCGGACGGGCGCGCCGCAGCCGCTCGCCACCGATCCGTACGCCACCGCCGGCGGGTCGGCGGGCTGGATCTTCCTGTCGGTGCTGGCGCTCGGCGGCCTCGGCGCGTTCATGGCCCTCGACTTCGGCAGCCGGTGGGGGAGCGGGTTCTTCCACGAGCCGCTGCTGGGGCTGGTGTATGTGGCGGCGCTGTTCATCGCCTTCTACGGCCTTCTGGCCGCGGTCCGGCAGCGGCGCAGGCGCAAGGCGTTGCCGTTCCCGCCCGGCCGGTATCTGCTCCCGCTGGAGATCGTGGACGCGCGCACGCCGATGCTGCGCATCCGGCCGTTGGCCCAGATCACCCGCTTTGACGGGGTGCACCAGCACCGCAACGGCGTCTACTCCTACACGCAGTTGACCTTCTACTTCGAGGACGGCTCCGAGGGCTTCATGGTCTACAACAAGGCGGAGGCCGACGGGATCATGGCCCGCCTCAAGGACACCCAGGCCGCGCTGGCGGCGGCGTTCGAGCGCAAGCAGTTCGAGGCCATCGTGCCGATCGATCCCTTCATCGACGCGCGCCTGGAGGGCATCTTCGAGCGCGGCGACACCCAGGGGACGCCCGCCGAGCCCACCTCGGGGCCGGTCGCCCACAAGAGCGGCGGGCTGCTTGAGTGGGCCTCGATCCCGGCGATGGTGCTGGCGGTGATCTTCGCGGTGCCAGCGTACGGCGGCCGCAACTACCTGAGCGACGAGGCGACCTACCAGGCCATCAAGGACTCCCACGACATCTACGATCTGGAGCACTACGCCCGTCACGGCTATCTGCACGTCGACGAGGTCAACAACGAGCTCATCCCGCGCGTCAAGTGGGAGAACGCTGAGAAGGCTGGCACCGTCACCGCGCTGCGGACCTTCCTGACCGAGCAGCCGAAGTCGAAGTACGCCAAGAAGGCCCGCAAGGCGATCAAGAACCTGTACATCAAATCCTACAAAGACTTCGAGAAGCAGGCCTCTCGCGAAGATCCCAATCTTCTGCCCTTCATGAAGGCCATGCTCAAGTTCATGGAGCAGAAGAACATCGCTGACGTGGCCGTCCGGTTCCGCGCCCCGGACACGCGGACGCTGGAGGGGATGGACGCGCTCAAGTCGGTGACCGGCGATCCCATCGCGCCCGTGTCGCCCTACTTCACGGCCGAGCGCAACACGACGCGAGAGGCGGTCATCGTGCGCAAGCTCGACGAGGCCTTCCAGACGATCTTCCCCCGCGACGTCTTCAAGATGGCCCACGGCGAGCACCTCGGCGACAAGAAGCTGAAGAAGGTCAAGGAGCCGACGTTCCAGATCACCTACCAGATCTACCCCTCCGAGTTCGTGTACACCTCGTCCACGAACAACCGCACCTTCCAGGGTATCCGCATGACCTTCGAGGTGTCCATGAGAATCCCGAAAACCACCGATCGGCTGGACTTCACCTTGACGGTCGAGCCGCCGCCCAACTTCTCGGTGAGCTACAACCGGGACTACAACGACTACGGCACCGGCGGCCCCTCCGACTCGGCCGTGTACGACGTCATGGCCGCCCGCGCCTTCGACCAGCTGTCGGAGAAGCTGCGAAGCGTCTTCTTCGACAAGGACAGCGAGGCCTTCAAGACGGGCCGGCCGGTCCCGGCTCCCTGACCCTCACCGCCCACGGTGCGCCATGTCTGCCCGCCTCCAGCCCCTGTTCGCGCTCCTGCTCGCCTTCGGCGTCTGCGCCGTCACCGCCTGCGATGACGAGGAAGCTCCGGCACCAGCGGCCGCGGACGTGGGCGTAGACGCCGCCGACCGCCCCGACGCCGAGCCTGACGTCACCCCCGACGCCGCAGCGCCCGATGTGCTTGAGGACGCCGCGGTGGACACGGGCGACACGCTCGTGCCCGGCTCGCTCCTGATCGAGCCCTCGAACCCGACGGTGGAGCTGGCCATCGGGCAGGACGACACGATCCTGTTCGCCGCCTCGCGGGTCAACGACGCTGGCGTGCCCGAGCCCGTCGACGCCACCTGGGAGCTCAGCCACCTGCGGCTGGGCAGCATCGACCCGAACGCCGGCCGCTTCGGCACGACGGGCGCCGGCGGCCGGGTGCGGGTCACGGCGAGCTTCCGCGGCGCGACGGCGGACACCTTCCTGACGGTCATCATCAAGGACACCCACCTCGATCCCGACGTCCAGGCCGGCGACGTGGGCCTGTTCGACGCCGAGGACAACCCCGAGGGCAACCGGGCGCCGGAGCTGATCTATCCCGAGGACGGCACCCGGTTTCCGCAGAACCTGCGAGGGATCACGATCCAGTGGCAGACCGGCGGGAACAACCTGTTCCGGGTCCACTTCACCTCCCCCTTCGTCGACCTCGTGGCGTACACGGGCGCCTCGGTCTGGACACCGCCGGACGCGCTGTGGTCGACCCTCATCCGGTCGCTGGCCGGGGAGCCGATCACGGTCAGCGTCGACGGCGTCAACGGTCCGGGTGAGGTCAACCGCTCGCGGAACACGACGGCGTTCTCGTTCTCGAGCGACGTGGTGACCGGCGCGATCTACTACTGGTCCACCGCCGACTCGGGCATCATGCGCCTGCCAGTGGGCGACACGGCCCCGGAGCGGTTCATCACCTTCGGCACGCCGCCGGGCACGCCGTGCGTGGGCTGCCACACGGTCAGCCGGGACGGCAAGCGCATGGCCTTCAACACCGCACCGCTCGGCCTCCCGCTGGGCCCGCTGATGGCCATCGACGTGGACGACCCCACGGATCGCATCATCGACATCCCCCAGAACATCAACGGCATGCAGCCGACGTTCAGCCCCAACGGCTCCCGCATCGTCTCGGGCTGGCAGGGCACGCTGACGGAGCGCTGGACCGACGGCACCTGCCAGGGCGACCCCACCCCGTGCGTCACCGACGCCGACTGCAACGGCGTCGCCTGCGTCACCGGACAGCCCATCCAGCCGGTGCCCTCCCCGAACGGCACCAAGGCGGCCTTCCCGGACTGGTCACCTGACGGCACCTTCCTCGCCGCAGCGATCACGCGCTCACCGATCGCCGTGGCCCTCGACTTCGAGGTCACCCAGGCCGGCCTGATGGTGGTCCGCCGCGACGGCGACGGCTGGGGCATCCCGACGGTCGTCCTGGAGCCCCCGACAGACGCCAACACCAACAACACCCACCCAGCCACCTCCCCGGACAGCCGCTGGATCGCCTTCACGCACAAGGGCCTCGGCCTGCCGGACGTCAACGGCAACACAGTCGAGAGCGACCTGTTCCTCATCTCGCCGACCTCCCGCGTCCCCATCCCGCTGCTGAAGGCGCACAAGGGCGCGGGCTACGCCAACAACTGGCCCAAGTGGGCGCCGACCTCGGGCGAGCACATGTGGCTGGCGTTCTCGAGCAGCCGCCCCTACGGGAAGGTGCCGACGAGCACGGAGGGGCCGCAGATCTGGGTGACCGCCATCGACCCGCACAAGGCGTCCCAGGGCGAGGACCCCTCGTGGCCCGCCTTCTGGCTGCCCTACCAGAGCCCGGACAGCGGCAACCACATCCCCTTCTGGGCGGTCTACATGAAAGAACCGTAACGCCCTGTCATTAAACCACTTTTACAGCACGGCAACGCCCGGACCCACCGTAGCTTGCATCGGTAGGCGCCGTGGGCGACCATGCTTGGGATCGCGAAACCCCAGCCCGTCGAGGCCCATGAACACATCGCGCCACCTTGTCATCTCCGCCCTGATCGCGAGCCTGCTCCTGTCGACCTCGGGGTGCGCGCTGCTCACGCCAGAGGCACCGCGGTCGGACCTCGAGACCCAGCGTCGCCTGGAGCTGCTGGACAACCACCTCGAGGAGGTCCGCACGGCGGCGCAGTGGCGGCGACGGGTGACCGCCGCCGCAACGGCGGGCTCGGGCGTGGCGACGATCGCGGTCGGCATGTACGTGCGCACCGTGGAGACGGCGGAGGGCCCACCGGCGCAGCCGACCGATCCGAACCAGCAGGAGGCGCCGTTCTCGACGGGGCTGTTCCTGACGGGCGGCATCCTGGTCGGCTTCGGGGTCTTCCTGTACTTCTTCCCCTCCACGGCGGAGTTCGCAGTGGAGCATTACAAGAAGCGCCGCGGGGAGCCGAACGACGCCGAGGAGCTGTTCATGACGCCGCTGACCTTCGGCGAGCGCACGTTGCAGTCCGTGGCGCTGAGCGACCTGAACACGCGGATGCAGTACGGGGCGCCGTTGCTGCTCGGCGGCCTCGGGCTGATCGCGCTGGGCACAACGGCGAACGAGGAGCTCGACACCCAGGGCATCACGACCTTCGTGGCGCTGGGGCTCTTGTCGGCGATCGGAGGGGGCATCATCACGTTCAGCCGCACGGAGGCCGAGCGCCGGTGGAGCCAGTACCAGGACGAGGTGGAGGCGATGCAGGCGGGCGAGCCCGCGCCGACCTCACACCTCGAGGTCCTGCCCGTCCTGCTGCCGAGCGGCGGCGGCCTCGTCGGCAGCCTGACCTTCTGAGCCGCGCTCCAGGTAGGCCTCCAGCAGCTCGCCGAACATCCCGCCAGCCATGACGCCTACCTCGCCCTCGAGGACCACATCGCCGACGGCATGCTCCGCATGGCCGACCAGCACTGCCCCGGCCTGGCCGACCGCGTGGTCTGGAGCGAGCTGTCCCCCCTGTCGCTTGAGCACTTCACCGCGCACCCCCGCGGCGCCATCTACGGCCTGCCCATGTCGCGGGAGCGGATGGAGCTCGAGGGCTTCGGCGTGCAGCGCAACCCGGTCGCTGCGCCGCCCGTCGTCACCGAGCCCTGGCTGGCGACGCCACCGGCGCCGCCCGCCGAGCTCCTCGACGCCGTGGCCTGACGGCCTACTCGCAGAGCTGGTCCGTGCACGTGCCGCCGTCGATCGGCGCGCAGATCCCACAGCTCGCGTTGCAGCAGAACGTCTCGGCCCCGCACGTCACCTCGCCGCACGCCTCCCGCGCCTCGAGCTGGACGCCGACGAGCTCGTCCGCGTCGTCATCGTCGCTGTCGGGCTCCTTCATCACGCACGCCGACATCAACGCAGAGGCCACGAGCAGGAAGCTGAGCAGGAGCAGGGGATGTCGGGACATGAGGGCTCTCCTTGGGTTCGGACCTGAAGACACGCGGCGCCAACCAACGGTCCCCTCATCTAACCCGACCCGAACGACGCCGTCAACGGCGTTGATCGCCCCCTCACTCCGCCGCGCCCCAGGCGTCCGCCGCCCCGGTCGCCTCGGCCACCAGCTCCAGGTACCGCGCCCGCGGGATGTCCCTGGCCCCCATGGACGCCATGTGCTGCGTCGACTGCTGGCAGTCGATGAACGCGAAGCCCCGCGCGTCCAGCCGCTGGCACAGGTGCACCAGCGCCACCTTCGAGGCATCCGGCACCACCGACGCCATCGACTCCCCAAAGAACGCCCGCCCGATGGCCATCCCGTACAGCCCGCCCACGAGCACGCCCTCGGCGTCCACCACCTCGACGCTGTGCGCGTAGCCCAGCGCGTGCAGCTCCACCCAGCACCGCACCATGTTGCGCGTGATCCACGTCCCGTTCTGGCCGCGACGCCGAATCCGCCCGCACAGCCCCATCATCCCCTTGAAGTCGTGGTCGAAGCGCACCTGGAGGTGTCCCCGGCGCAGCGTCTGCTGGAGCGTCCGCCGAACCTTGACCTCGGATGGCACCAGCACCATCCGAGGATCCGGCGAGTACCATGGCACGGGGTGCTCACCAGACCAGGGGAAGATGCCCTTGCGGTAGGCCTCCAGCAGGATGTCCGGCTCCAACACCCCCCCGATGGCCACCAGCCCCTCCTCGTCGAGCGGCTCCAGCCGCTCCGGCGCCGGAAAGACCGGCCGGCGGTAGGGGTTGACGATGAACAGACGCTCCAGGATCGACATCCAGCTCCGCTCCGAGAGGTTCCGCGACTGCGCTACTGGCAGGTGCCGCTTCGAGGCCCGGACTCGGCCACGACGCGTTGACGCAGCGCGTCATTGGCCGGCTGCGCAGACGCAGAGCAGGAGGTGATTCAACAGACAAGATCGGCGTTGCATCGAAGACCGGGGGTGGGAGGGAAGCGCCAGCACGCCCAGCATAACACAGCCGGCTCGGCCTTCAAGGCTCGGTTGCGGCGTTCACGCGACGGCACGCCCGACGCCACGTGACGTTCAGAAGCCGTTGAGAAAGTAGATGCCGATGGATCCGACGTAGATTCTGGTTCCAGGCGGCGTTTGATGTGAGGGAGTGGGCCCAGAGGCCCATGACCGAGCAGAAAATCCGCATGGAGCCA
>Ga0100377_1000837_pt1 | contig 26657 bp, 23 predicted proteins | sample CryGeymeta201501_FD_83664 | JGI IMG/M metagenome (GOLD analysis project Ga0100377, IMG submission 83664) | Groundwater microbial communities from Crystal Geyser aquifers in Utah, USA - Crystal Geyser metaG 2015-01 | ecosystem: Environmental > Aquatic > Deep subsurface > Groundwater | place: USA...
AACTGATTCGGGTCCTTGAAGCCGTAGTAGGCGCTGAGCTCGACGGTCTGCTGCTCGCTGAGGATCGCGTTGAACTTTGCGCCGACCTTGTGGTTCTCGGCGATGGTGGCGTCGACCGAGCCGCCGACTGTGGCGGTGGTGGCGCCGCCGGTCACCGCGACCGCGCCGTCGAGCGCCGCCTGGAAGCCCTCGCCCGTGTAGTTCGCGCTGCCCTTGAGGGACGAGGTCGTCGCGCCTTCGCCGCTGCGCGAGACCGCGGCGTCGAGCGCCAGCTTGAGGGTGTCGATGGTCTTGGTACCGCCGACGGCCAAGGAGCTGTCAACCAGGCCGTCCGCGCCGCGGTGAGCCTTGGCCTCGCCCGTGACGGTGTAGTCGTCCTTCGCGTACTTGCCGGTGCCCGAGAGGAAGGCGTCCATATCGCCGTTGGCGGCGGTGGTGTTGGAGACCTCGCCGTGCGCGCTGCCCTTCTCGCCCGCGTAGTCGACCGACCCCGTGGTGCTGCTGGAGCCGTCGCTCGACTTTTTGCCGGTGTAGGCCGCGGAGTAGCCGTCGCCGAGGTCCATCATCGCCTCGCGCGAGACGTCCAGCTTGCCGGTCGCTGCGTCGTAGTCGACCTGATCAGTGGTAGTGGTCGCGCCGTTCGCGCCGACCAGCTTGACGGAGCCCACCGGGCCCGCCGCCGCGCGATCGCTCACGACCGAGCCGCTCAAGCGCCCGAGCTTGGTGTCCATCGCGGCGTCCACGCTCGCGACGACGATGCCGTCCTTGTCAAAGGACGCCTTCGTGCTGATCTCTTTACCGTCGCCCGTGTAGCCCGCGCTCGCGGCGCCGGTGGTAGCGCCGCCTTCGTGGCTGACCTGAATCGCCGCGACCAAGGGCCCAGACGCGTAGTCGAGCTGCGCCTTGATCTTCTCCAAGCCGATGCTGCGGATGCGCCCGAGGTTGACGGCGACGTCGCCGGTCAGGCCCTCGGCGATGTTGAGCTTGCGGTGCAGGTCCGGGAGCTTGACGTTGGAGAGCACAGCGCCCGCGGCGGCCAAGAGCGCGACGCCAGCGATCGCCTTGGGGTTTGCGTCCGTCCAGCCTACCAGCGCCTGCTGAAGCGCGGGCCCCTCGGCGGAGAGCCACTGATCTGCGGCCCCACCGGCGAGACCCTTGAGGATGCCCTCCAGCCCAGCGAGCGCCTCGGGATCCGCCTGGAGGCCCTTGATGCCGCCGACTTGGCCCATAAGCGCGGACAGCGCTTGGTCCACGACGCTGTGGCCCAGCCCGGAGAGCTTCTCGAACGAGAGCTCCTTGTGCGTGGTCTTGTACAGCTCCGGGCCGAGGAACTTGCCGAGCGTCTCCGTATAGACAGCGAGGCCCGAGCTCTCGTCGGCCGGGATGGCTGCCGCCGCCTGTGCGTTGCTTTGGCCCGCCTGTCCGTTCGCCGCTTCGGGGGCGGACTTCTCGGGGGGGGCAACCTCACGTTCGCGCGACGGGGGCATCAGCTGCGGCATCAAAACCTCCAACAGAAAAGCAAAAAAAACAGACAGAACGAACGCGAAGAACAGGCCCAGAGGAGATGGCTCCGCCCGCGCGCACGAATTTGTACAAATAATCTATCCGATCCGCAGCTCGACAGTCCACAGGATGGTCTCGACACGACAAACGCAAACGCATCGTCATGAAGCGGCGCTGGATCGGAAGCGCAGCCTACCCCTTTCCTCGCGCAAGAACGTGTCTAGGCACGCCCACCTTCGTGGAGACATCATGACCGCCAAGCCCCGCTACACCGTCGTCTACTTCCCCGCTCGCGGCCGCGCCGAGCCGCTCCGCCTCACCCTCGCGCTCGCGGGTCAGGCCTTCGAAGATGTCGGCCTCAACCGCGACGAGTGGCTCGCTCAGAAGGCGGAGCTCGGCTTGGGCCAGCTGCCCGTGCTCATCGAGCACCACGAAGACGGTGACGTCACCATCCCCCAGAGCGAGGCGATCTTGCGGCACCTCGCGCGCACGCACGGCCTCTACGGGAGCACCGAGCGCGAGCGCCTCGCCGCCGACATCGCCGGGGACACTGCGGCGGACGTCCGCGCCAAGCTCAGCGCGCTGCGCTTCTCGCCCGCGTGGACCGACGAGGACGCCAAGCAGCGCTACATCGCCGAGACGATGACCGTGGGCTTCGCTCGCCTCGCGAAGCTGCTCGGCGAGCGCGCGTGGTTCGCCTCCAACGCCCCGACTTGGGCCGACGCCTTCGTCTTCGACACGCTCGAGAGCCACCTCGCCGCGTGGCCGGACTGCTTGGCGACCTACCCGTCGCTAGCCGCTTTTGTCCTTCGTTTTCGAGCAATCCCTGTGCTCCAGGACTACCTGGATCGCCGTCGAGCTGCGTAGATCGCCGCGCCGCGGCTCCGTAAGGACAGCGCGCATTGGCGCGGATAGCGGGGGGTCGGAGGCGAGATGACCCGACCCCGTGCAGTCCTCGTCGGGTTGCTCGTCCCTGGACGTGACCCCGCAGATCTAGACGCTTCGCTCGACGAGCTCGGCCGGTTGGTCGACACGCTCGGCATGGACGCCGTGGGCCGCGTCATCCAACGTCGCGCAGGCCTCGGCGCGCCGCGCGTGCTCGGCCAGGGCAAGCTGCGCGAGCTCGCGGCGTGGACCGGCGGGACCGGGCTCGTCCACCGCGGCCCCCCCAAGCAGGGCAAAGAAGAAGAGCCCGAAGAGTACGAAGAGGAGGACGACGACGACGAGACGTCCGACTTCGCTCGCGAGGACGAGGAGGCGGCCGACGTCATCGTCGTCGACCACGAGCTCAGCCCTAGCCAGCTGCGCAACCTCAAGTCGGCCTCTGGCGTCGAGGTCCTCGACCGAAACGGCGTTATCATCGAGATCTTCGCCGGACGCGCCCACACGCGCGAGGCGCGCCTGCAGGTCGAGCTCGCGCGCTTGAGCTACCTCGTGCCGCGCCTGCGCGAGCTCGGCGGCTTCTCCGAGCGGCAGCGCGGCGGCATCGGTGGCAAGGGCGCCGGTGAGACCGGCATCGAGCTCGATCGGCGCCACATCCGCGACCGCATGGCCGAGCTTCGCCGCGAGCTCGTCGCCATCGAAGAGGGCCGCACCTCGCTTCGCGATCGACGCCAAGACGTCCGTCAGGTCGCGCTGGTCGGGTACACCAACGCCGGAAAGTCCAGCTTGATGCGCGTCCTCACCGGCGCAGAGCCCTACGTCGCGGACCAGCTCTTCGCGACACTCGACACCACCGTGCGCCGCCTCTCCCCCGAGGTGACGCCCGCGATCCTAGTGACCGACACGGTCGGCTTCATCAAGGACCTACCGCACAGCCTCGTCGCCTCCTTCCGCTCTACGTTGGACGCCGCCAACGACGCCGGGCTGCTGCTGCACATCGTGGACGCCGCTGACGCGAGCTGGCCCCAACAAGAGGCCGTCACCGCCACGGTCCTCGCGGAGATCGGCGCGCACGAGCTGCCCCGCGTGCTCGTGTTCAACAAGTGCGACCGCTTGGAGCCCGATGCCGAGGCCGCGCTGCGTCAGGCGCGCCCCGATGCTTGGTTCACCTCCGCTCACACTCCCGCCCGCGTCGCCGAGCTCCACGACCGCATCGCCTCGCACTTCGCGGCGAAGGACCTAGAGTTTGACCTCATCGTCCCCTGGGCCTACTCGGCGGTCATGGGCCTCGTCCACGCCGAGGCCACCGTCCTCGACGAGAGCTTCGAAGACGACGGCGCCCACTACCGCCTGCGCGCCACCGTCGCCGTGAGCGCCAAGCTCCGCGCGGCTGTGGGCGGTTAGGCGCGCCCTACGGCACGCCGCCGTCGGCTTGAATGTCGGCGTTCACTTGCTCGGCGGTCTGACCGAAGCAGTAGACGCGAACCTCGTCCATTCGCCCGATGAACCCAGGGTACCAAAGGTCGTGACCGATGTAGGTGGGCGCGACGAAGCCGACGGAAGCGGACGTCATCGTACCGCGCGCCCGCTCCACGCCGTTCACGTAAAGGATCTCGTCGCGTCCCTGTTTCACCGACGAGAAGTGGTTCCACCGCCCCACCGACAGCCCCGCCAGGTTGTAGATGTACCAGTTGTCATTGGTCTCTGTGCTGATACAAGCGGCGATTTCATTCGTCGTCGGGTCGAAAAAGTGCGCAGCGGTGCGGTCGTAGTCGATGTTCCCGTGATGGAAGAGGCTACGCCAGTTGCCGTTTGGTCCTGTGTCGTCGTAGAGCCAATACGAGACCGTGAAGTCGTGGTCGTGCTGACCCCAAATCAGGCCGTCGACCTGCGCGCGGGTGTTTCCGTCAAAGCGAAGCGCCGTCCCAACCTTTCCCGCGTCGTAGGCCGCGTTGTGAACACCGGTGGCGTTGTTGCCCGAGCTGTCGAGCACCGCAGTGCCAGCGCCCTCGTCGAAGCTCCACCAGGCGACCAGGCCGCGGTTCGTGTCGACCACTCCATCGCAGTCGTCGTCGACACCGTTGCAGTCGACCTCGACCGCCCCGGGGTGAAGGTCGGCGTTGGTGTCGTCGCAGTCATCGCTGCTCGCCACGAAGCCGGTTGGCGCGCTGCACGCCCACTGCGAGCTGCCTACGTCACCGTGAGCGTCGGCGTCGGCATCCACGAAGTACTCGGTCTGCACCGTCTCATCGACGGCGCCCTCGCAGTTGTCGTCGACGCTGTTGCAGAGCTCGGTGGCGGCAGGGTTGACGGCCGCTGAGGTGTCGTCACAGTCCCCTCCTCCCGTGGCGTAGCCACTCGGCACGACGCACGCATCGAGCGCGACGGGCGCGTCGGTGCCGAAGCCATCACCGTCGGCGTCGACGTGGTACACGCCGCCCAAGCCCTCGTCGACGGCGCCGTTGCAGTTGTCATCGACGCTGTTGCAGGTCTCTGCGGCCGCTGGGTTGGTGCTGGTGACCGCGTCATCGCAGTCGGTCGCGTCCGCGACGTACCCACTGGGCGCCGAGCAGGCCATCGCCTTCGCGGCTCCGTCCCCGAAACTGTCACCGTCTGCGTCCGCGTACCACGCGCTCGGGTCGATCGCGGCGGCGTCGTCCACCCTGCCGTCGCAGCTGTTGTCGACGCCGTCACAGACCTCGGTCGCTGACGGGTTGATGCTTGGCGCCGCATCGTCGCAGTCGCCACCGCCCATCGCGTAGCCGCTCGGCAGCGCGCACGCATCGAGCGCGACCGCGTCACCGCCACCAAAGCCGTCGCCGTCACCGTCGACGTAGTAGCTGCCGCCAAGACCGTCATCCGCCACGCCGTCGCAGTCGTCATCCACCCCGTTGCAGGTCTCGTCCGCGCCGAGGTGCGTGCTCGCGACCGTGTCGTCGCAGTCCGTCGCGTCCGCTACGTGGCCCGCTGGCGCCGCGCAAGCCGACCGCATCGCTCCGCCATCGCCAAAGCCGTCGCCATCGCCGTCCGCGTACCACGAGAGCTTGTCGGTCGCCGCGTCGCCATCAACGGCGCCGTCACAGTCGTCGTCGACACCGTTGCACCGCTCCACCGCGTTGGGGTTGACGGCTACCTCCGAGTCATCGCAGTCGCCACCGGCGACCGTGTAGCCGCTCGGCTGGTCGCAGCCAGCGACCGAGTCCGCGTCCGCACCGTAGCCGTCGCCATCGAGGTCAGCGAACCAAAGCGTGGCGTCCACCGCGCCGTCGTCGATGCTCCCATTGCAGTCGTTGTCGACCCCGTCGCACACCTCAGGCATCCCAGCCCCAACCGTCGCGTCAGCGTCATTGCAGTCCCCCTCCGCAGGCGTGAGCCCGTCGCCGTCTTGATCCAACAGGGTCGAATCAGGCGTGTGATCCGTGCGACACGCCGCAGCGAGCACGAGCAAAGCGAAAGGAAACAAGCGCATAGGGACTCCTCCGAGCGGGAAGTGTGCGCGAAACCGCCCCCAAGTGCCAAACGAAGCCGTAACAACCAACCGAATTCCGCGAAGCGCCGCCCAACCCCACGGCGCTACGCCTAGAATCACCGCGAGCAAAGCGAGCAAAGCGAGCAAAGCGAGCAAAGCGAGCAAAGCGAGCAAAGCGAGCGCAAAAGCCAGCCCGGCAACCACGCCCTTTTTCGGCGGAGCGCTGAGGGCCAGGCGTGCGAGGGCAAGGAGCCAGGAGGGCAGCGTACTCATGTACGCAACCGACGCAGCGACGCAGTCATCGCGCGTCTGGACCCAGCGATCCAGCCGAAAAAGACGCAGCGACGCAGTCATCGCGCGTCTGGACCCAGCGATCCAGCCGAAAAAGCCGAAAAAGTGGAGGCGGCGGGAGTCGAACCCGCGTCCGAAGCGACCCGTTCAAAGTCATCTACGTGCGTAGCTCGCTGAGTTCCTGCCCTGTCCCCCCAGCGAGCGCGAGGGACAATGGGCTCATCGACGACTTTGGTTGTAGTTTATCGTCCCCCGGCCAGCGCGCCGCGCTCCAGCTTCGAGACTATCCGTGTCTTTACACGCCCAAATGAAGCCCACGGCAGCGGCTCATTCGGACGGCGGTGTCCCCGGATTAGGAGGACGGGAACAGCTGCTTAAGCAGCCATCCGTGCCGCGTAGATGTCGTTGTTGTTGGCGACTATCTTGTTTAGAAGCATTGATTAACGAGGGTAACCTCCACCCCTCGGCACGCGACCAAGCCCGACAACCACCCCGTCGAAACCGGTGCGCCCCCATACTTCTTCGCGCTGAAAACAGCCCGAGCAGCGTGCTGCTCAGCGACGCAGCTATACACCGAGGGGACTCGAGTCAAGCTACCCGGTAGCGCGCTGCTTCACTGAGCCCGTGATGGCCTCGTTTAGGAGCAGACGCTCGGTGAGCTCGTGTACGACAAATCGGTCGATGAACTCGGTCAGCGCGGTGGACCAGTCCTCCTCCCCGCGCTTCATCGCGTCGACCGTCACGCGCGCGTGCTCCAGCAGCGAAGAGTGCTCCTTCGCGAGGAAGGCCACCCGGGGCTCCAACGAGGGGAAGACGTAGGAGATCCACCAGAACACGCCGTCTTCGGACTCCTCGTCGCAGAAGTGGTCGGGGAGCGTGCGCACGAGCGGCTCGAGCTTGGCGAGGGCGTCCTGCGCGGTGCGCTGCCGCCGGATCGTCGCTACGACCTCGACGATCTCAAGATGCTCTCTGAGGATGTCGTCCGCGACGTTCTCGAGGCGAAGGCCAGCGTCATCATCGGCCATAAGCATCCCCCCTGAGATGAAGCTAGCACAGGGTGGCGCCCCCTCGCGATTATTGGTGACGCGCGATAGCACAGCGGACCACTGTGGAGGCTTCATGCTGCTCTTGCTCGCTCTGTTGGGCTGCCCTCGCCCCGACGCGCTGGAGGCGGCGATCGACGCGCCAGCGCCCATCACCGCGGAGCAGGCCGACCCGCTGTCGGACGTCTCGCTGCCAGACCTCCCGCTGTGGACGAACAAGTACGCCCCCGCGCGCGATGACTACGGGCGCTTCTTCGCCCTGACCACGCTGATGCAGCGGTACAGCTTCAGCCGCTTGCAGGCGATTGAAGTGCAAAATCACTTCCGCGACGCCAGACGCGCCGATCCGACCGCCAGCGAGCTCGCGCTCTTCGACGCCGCCGTGGCCAAGGTCAAAGCGGGCGACTTGGAGAGCGGCGCCAACGCCGAGCGGCTCGCAGCCGCCCCGTTCATCGTCGTCTTCGACCTCGACGAGACCCTGTACGACCAGTACTACCCAGCGGTGCTCGGCGAGGCGTGCAACACAGCGCGTTGGGACGCTGGCGGCGCCACCAGAGCTGTACAGATGGCCCCTGGCTGGGCGGAGCTGATTCACGCCATTCGCGGCGCTGGTGGCGAGGTCGCGCTCTTCTCGGCGAACCAGGACGAGCTCACCCTCGACAACCTGCGTCACCTCACCCTCGACGGCGTGGCGCTGCTCGACAGCCCCGACATCGCGGCGGTGATGACGAACAGCTACCTCATGATGCAGAGCAAGACCGAAGGCCTCGGCGCCGTCAACCCCAGCAAGGGCGAGCCCGTCATCACGCCGAGCAAAGACCTGCGCATCTTCGACGCGTCCCTTGAGCGCGTGATCTTGGTGGACGACAACCCCACCCGCTTGTTCCAGATGGCCAACACCCGCGTCACCCGCAAGTTCCACGCGGACGCTTGGTGCAGCCCGGACGTCGTGCCCGCGCAGAGGGCCGCCTTCGACAGCACCTTGCCGACCGTGCAGAGAGAGGTGCTCGAGAGCGTCGAAGCCATGAAAGCCGGAGCGATCCCGTTTCAACAGGCATTTTTGCCCTACACCGACCTTGGGCAGCGCGCGATGGCGGCCCTCATGACCGGCAACACCTGGGACGCCCCCACAGCCCGAGCGGCCCTGCGCGCCAACCCCGGGCTCGCAGACAGCAAGTACTGACCGCGTGCTGTACGACGTGGCGATGAGCACAGTGCTCGGCGCGCTCATGCTGCGCTGGTGGGCGATCGTCGCGGTCGCCGCGCTCGACTTCGGCGACCAACGCCGCCGCGAGCCGCTCGTGGCGTCGGTCATCGAGCTGCCACCCGTCACCGTGCTCATCCCCGCCTACAACGAGGCCGCCGTGATCGAGGCGACGGTGAGCAGCGTGCTCGCGAGCGACCTCCCGCAGCTGCGCGTCGTCGTGATCGACGACGGCTCGTCAGACGGCACCGCGGACGTCGTGCGCAACATGGGCATCGCGCAGGTCAGCGTGCTGGAGATGCCGAAGAACGGCGGGAAGGCCGCCGCGCTCCGCTATGGAATGGCGAACACGACCGACGACGTGGTAATCACCGTCGACGCCGACACGCGGGTCGCTACCACCTGCCTGCCCATCCTCGTCCGCACGCTCATCGCGCGCGCCTCCGACGCCGTGTGCGCGAACGTGAAGGTGACCAACCGCGCCGGCGCGGTGGGCCAGTGGCAGAGCCTTGAGTATATCGCAGGGTTAAACCTCGATCGTCGCGCTCAGGCTCGGCTAAGGGTCATCACCACCGTGCCTGGAGCAGCCGCGGCGTGGCGTCGCGCTGCTGTCGAGGCCGTCGGCGGCTTCTCCTCAGACACCTTGGCCGAGGACACCGACCTCACCCTGGCGCTGCTGCGAACGGGCCGCCGCATCGCCTTCGCCGACCGCGCGATCTGCTACACCGAGGCCCCGAGCACCTGGTCGCAGCTCCGACGGCAGCGCCTGCGGTGGCTCCACGGCAACCTGCAGTGCGCGCGCAAGCACAGCGCCGCGTGGTGGACGCCGAGCCCGCTGCGCGTCCGCCTGCTCGCGCTGCCCAACCTGTGGTACGCGCACCTCGGGTCCTACCTCATCTACCCGCTCGCGATCGCGTGGCTCTTCGCGTCGCGCCCCGCCGCAGACGCGGTCATCGCCTTGCTGATCGGCGCGGTGGTGTCGATCGACCTCGTCATCATGGCCATCGCGATGCGCGCGGACCGCGAGCCGCTGAGCGCGCTCGTGCACGCGCCCGGGCAGCGCCTGCTCTACCCGGCGTTCTTGTGGAGCGTCTTCGCCACCGTCATGGTCCGCGTCGTGCTCGGCCGCGTGACCGCATGGGACAAGCTCGAGCGACTCGGCGCCAAACGATCAGCGAAGCTCGACGACCAGCGTTGATGTGCTCTCGGGAAGCAGCGCCGCGGTAGCCGAGGGCGCGCCGACCGCCTGCCCAACCGCCGCCGCGATCCGCTTGGCGAGCGTCTCGTCGTGGGGATGGGCGTAGCGAACGACGACCTCCTGCGGGGTGGCGCCATCGTCGGCGTTCACCTCTACCTGAAGCGTGGAGCCGAACAGCTTGAGCGACGGCGCGATCGCGGCTTGCATAGCCGACTTTGCCGTCTCGGCCGCGGGGCCGACGACGTCGACCTTGTAGATCGGCGGCAGGACGCGCACGCGCGGCGCGCCGCTGTACAGGCCCTGCGGCCAGCTGCCGAGCGAGCCGTCCAGCACGAAGCCGAACTCGCGGCAGCCGTACCGATCGACCTCGCACGGCTCCACCCGCTGGCTCCAAGCGCCGATCAGCACATCCTGGACGACCTCGCTGACACCCGCGGTGAACAGCACCGGCGCGTCAAAGCTGCCTGGGAAGAGCGTCTGCACCATCAGGTCGATCTCGCGGCCCTCGGGGGTGACGACGGTGACACCCACGTAGATCGGCGTCTTGCGCGTAGCGAGCCCCTCACCGGTGAGCTGCGCCTCGACGAAGACCATCTTCTCCGCGGCGTCGTAGCGAATGGACTGCGGCACCACAGCGACCGGCGTCATGTCCGCGGGCGCGGCCTGCTCCGCGTTGGGGGCCGCCTGTGGCGGGGGCGTGGCCTCGCGCGGCGTGGACGAGCCACAAGCGGGGAGGAGCAGCGCGACGGACAACAACAAGGCTGGGAAGTGGGTCATGGGACCGTGCATAACCCACTCGAAGCGCTGCCCGCGCCTACAAATGCTCCGCGAGGAGCGCGGTGCGCTATGCTCTGGCGGAGTTGGAGGCGTCATGTCGGTCGAGGTCCTGTCTTCGCTACGCCACACCTGCGCCCGGTGCGGAGGCAGCTGCCAAGGAAGCTTCGCTTACTTACTGGACGATGGCGAACGCCTGCGCGTGCAGGAGCAGGCCGCAGCCCTCGGCGTCGCTCACCCCATCGAGGACGGCCACCTTCGCCACCTGCACGGGCGCTGCGTCTTCTTGGCCGAGGACGGCGGCTGTCGCGTTCACACCACCTTCGGGTACGACGCGAAGCCCACCGTGTGTCGGCAGTTCCCCCTCGTCGCCCTGCGAGCCAACGGCGGCCTGCGCGCGGGCATCGATCCGGGCTGCTACGCCAGCCTCGCGACCTGGCAGAGCGCACCGGAGATCCCCGATCCTCAGCTTGTGGCGCACCGCATGGACCTGCCCCCCCACCACCACACCTGGGAGGCGGCCTTCTTGGACCGCTCGCAGAGCACCACCCGCATCGGCCCGGCCCTCGGCCTCATCACCGGCGCCGCCGTGGCTCCCAACAAGCTGCCGCCCGGCTTCGCCGAGCGCTGGCTCGCGCGGCTAAAAGCGGCGGACATCGGCCCGCTCATCAACCTCCCGGACACGCCGCCAGCCATGCGCGAGCGCCTCACGCCCCTCGCCCAAGCCGCCGTGGGCTGGAGCGCGCCGCCCGCGTGGGGCACGCTGTCGAACGAGTCCGAGGCGTGGGCGGTCGACGCCACGCGGCGCATGATCCACCTGCGACTCGCGACGACCATCCCCGTGCCAGCGGGGGTCGCGCTGCTCTCGCTCGCGGGCGCCGTCACAGCGGCGTGGCTGGACCCGCGCCCGGAGGTCTTCGGCCCCACCGTCTCGGCTTGGCTGCGCGCCTTGCGCGCCCCGGACTTTTGGACCGCGCTCGTGCCCGACGCGCAGGCGATGCAGGAGCTCGCGACGGGCCCGCGGTCGTGAGCGACGTCGACGCGATCATCATCGGCTCCGGCGCTGGAGGCATGGCCACCGCCGTCGCCCTCGCGCGCGCCGGTATGCGCGTCGCCGTGTTCGAGCGGCACACGCTCCCCGGCGGGTGGTGCCACACCTTCAACCTCGGCGGCTTCGACTTCAGCCCCGGCGTGCACTACATCGGCGAGCTCGGACCGCAAGGAGCGATGCGGCGCATCTACGAAGGACTCGGCGTCAGCGAGACCTTGAGCTTCTTGGAGCTCAACCCCGACGGCTACGACCAAGCGCGGCTCGGCGGCCACGTGTTCGACATCCCCAAGGGACGCGACGTCCTTGAGGCGCGCCTCGTCGAGCGCTTCCCGAGCGACGCGGACGGCATCCGCGACGTGCTGCGGCTCGCGACGCTCATCCCCGCCGAGCTTCAGCAGCTGGAGCCCCGCTCCGCTGCGGACGCCCTCGCCCTGCCCTGGCGCGCCCGTCACGCGCTCCGCTACGGCGCCGCGCGGTGGGCCCCCTTCGTCGCAGCGCGCGTCAAGGATCCGCTCGCACAGGCGATCCTAAGCGTGCAGGGCGGCGATCACGGCGTCCCAGCGAGCGAAGCGTCGGTCGCGCTGCACGCGTCCATCATGGCGCACTACTTCGACGGCGGCTGGTACCCAAAGGGCGGCGCGCGCGCGATCCCCAAGGCCTTCATCCGCCAGCTGCGCGCCCACGGCGGGAGCATCCAGGTGGGCGCCCCCGTCCACCGCGTCCTGATTCGCGAGGGCCGCGCCGTCGGCGTGGAGCTCGAGGACGGCACCAACATCAGCGCCCCCGTCGTCGTGAGCAACGCGGAGCCCTCAGTCACCTGGGGCAAGCTCGTGCCGCGCGAGCACCAGCCCACCGCCCTGCGGCGCCGCATGGAGAAGGCGCGGTGGTCCATCTCGGCCATCAGCCTCTTCTTCGCGACTGACCTCGATCTTCGCGCAGCGGGCCTCAGCTCGGCGAACGTTTGGTACAGCGACGACCTCGACCCGGACACCGCCCACCGCCTCGTGCGGCAAGGGACCCTCACCGGCGACGAGGCGATCCCGGCCTTCTTCCTCACGACCACCACGCTCAAAGAGCCATACAAGCGGCGCGATGGGATGCACACCTGCGAGGCCTTCGCCTTCGTGAGCGGCGACGCCTTCGCGCCGTGGGCGAGCTCCGAGCACGGCGCACGCCCCGCCTCCTACGAGGACCTCAAGCGCAAGCTCGCCGACCGCTTCTTCGAGGCAATTGAGCGCGTTGTACCAAGCCTACGCGAGCACGTCGTGTTCCACAGCCTGGGAACCCCGCTCACCAACACGCACTACCTCAACGCGACGCGCGGGAACCTGTACGGCACCCACAAGTCCCTACGCGCGCTGGGCCCCATGGGCTTCCCCATACACACGCACCTGCCCGGCCTGTACCAGGTGGGCCAGAGCACCGTCAGCCACGGCATCGCGGGCGTCACCCAGTCCGGCCTGCTCGCCGCGAGCGCGATCCTCAAGGTCCCGCGCAGCACGCTCTCCGAGAACCCAGGACCACCCCTGCGAATCGAGGCCGCCGACCCGCGGTGACGTCGCTCAGGTCACCAACAAGAACACGCTGAGGGCGGTGCCCCCCGCGGCCAGGGTGCCCGCGAACGACCCGAACGCGATGAGCAAGAGCGACGGATCCTGCGACCGCCTAGCGCGTGGCCGGGCTTCGAACGCTTCCGCGTGGAGGGTGTCGGGCTCGGAGGTGGCGACCGCGTCCTCCCAGCGGCGCATGTACTTCTCGATCGTCTCCTGCGGCGAAGCGTGATTGGGTGGCGGGTTGAGCGCGCGTACCGCCCCAGGCGCCGTCGCGCCCTCGTCAGCCAGCACCGGTGGCCGGTTCGGCGACTCCAATGAGCCGTCCGGCGACCACGTCCGCAGGACGATCGGCGAGGTGTCGCCGTCGACATCTGGCGAGTCCGTGCTCATGGGTGCCTCCTACACCCTCATCCTCCACGATGCGCGCGCGCTCAAGATGACGCCCTTGGACAAAGAAGGGCGCGACCCGCGCGTTGAGAGCACCGCGCGCACGCACAAAAACCGAGACCTACGCGAAGCAGATCTCGGTGATTGAACCGCCGGTGCTAGACGCGCAGCGACTAGGGAGCGAGCACGTAGATCGGGCCGGCCTGCCAGGTGGCATCCGCGCCGACGATCGTACCCGACGCACCGACGTCCATCGGCCCAAGGCAGATGCGCCCGTTGACGGTCGCGCCGCTCACCGCGCCGCCCGCCGCACAGAAGGCGAAGCCTTCGGGGGCGAGGTCCACGGGGGGGAGCGTGCCGGTGTCGATGATGTCGGTGCCGGTGTCTTCCGTGCCGGTGCCGGTGTCTTCCGTGCCGGTGTCTTCCGTGCCGGTGCCGGTGTCGGTGTCGGTGTCGGTGTCGGTCGTGTCCACGGAGGTCGTATCGGCCGTGTGGTCACCGCGGCAACCCGAGACGGCGAGCGCTAGACCGAACATGAAGATGGAACGCTGAAACATAGACCACTCCTGGCGGGTGACGTGAGTATACAACAGCGACGCTAGGTGTCCAGCCTGATCGCACAAGAGTCGTTAGCTCGCGTGCCCGAGGAGGGCTCCACCGATGCCGCATGTGCACCACGTCCAGATCTACTACGAGGACACCGACCTGTCCGGCGTCGTGTACCACGCCAACTACCTGAAGTACTTCGAGCGAGCGCGCGAGCACATCATCGGACCCGCCGAGCTGGCGCGTCTGTGGAGCGAGGAGGGCGTTGGCTTTGTCGTGTACCGCGCCTCGCTGACCTACCGAGAAGGCGCTCGCTTGGGCGACGCCATCGAGGTTCACACGACGGTCGACACCAAGAGTGAATATCGCGCAACCTTCGTCCAGAAGGTGTTTCGTGTGGGGCGTGAGCTGCCGATGGTCGAGGGCGAGGTCGATCTGGTGTGCGTGGATCGCACGAATAAGCTCGTTCCGATGCCGATCTCTGCGCGTGCGCACTTTCCTCATGCCTGATCGCTTCGTGGTTGACTCGCTGACGCGATGTACCGATGAGCCTCGTGTGTTCGCCTGCGGCGCCGCCGCAGCCACCAGGGAGTACCCATGACCCGCATGACGGTAGGCGTAAATGCGCTCGTTCAACGCGGATCCGTACGGGCGCCCGCAGATACGCTCGAGATCGCGCTGTGCCAACGATGCCTGCCTGCACCCGCACCGCTGGCGCTCTACCTGCACACAGACGGCGCCGCAGTCGGGCGTGTCGACGTGCTCCCGCTTCGCCGCCTCATCCAAGCCCAGGGCGCGGGGAGCGCGCTCACCCGCCCCACCGGCGCCGTGGTGTTCGCGACAGGGCCCGAGGACGCGGTCTTCTTCCTCGACACGCTGGACGCCCTCGGCCAAGGCGTCAGCACGGTCTGGGGCCAGAGCCCCTCCGAGCCCGAGCCGCAGCTGGTCGCGCACAACCTCGACGACTTCTTGATCGCCGTGGTGTCCGAGGAGATCGACCCGTGGCCGCTCGCGGCGAGCCCCGCCCCCCCGCCACCACCGCCAACGGCGCTGCCCGATCGGCACGGCGCGCTGTACGCGGATCGCCTGGGACGCGCGCTGCGCTACGTTCCAAATGCCAAGTCCGCCACGCGCTATGCGCTGCGGCGCGCCGTGTCGCTCAGCGCGTCGGAGCGCCAGCGCATGCTCGCCGCCTTCGCCGACGCGATCGCGACTCAGCTGCCGGGGGCCTTCGCCAGGGAGATCGTCACCGACGCCATGATGGACCGCGTGATCGCCCATATGGTGGAGCCCTTGCTCGCGAAGGTGCGAAAGACGCGCAAGTCTCGTTCAGGTGCGAGCCCCGCCAACCACGTAACCCAGCTCCGCGAGGCGCTGCTCGTCGGCAGCCTCGGCGACCTCGGCGAGTTCTTCTGCGAGGAGATTGAGCTTCACCTGTACGGCTTCGTCAGCGAGTACCTCGCCCTGTTGGAGCTGCACGACCTCCCCGAGGCCCCAGCCCCCGCTGAGCTCGCCCTGCGGCTCAAGGGCCTGGACAAGCACCTGCGCTTCATCGACACCACCGCCGACGAGCTCTTGGAGGCGCTCCCTCGCACGCCCAACCGCGACGGCGCCGCGCGCGACATCCTGGAGCCGCTGGGCTACGCGTGGCTCATCGACCTGGCCGCCGACTAGGGGCGTACTAGGCCGAGTAGCGGCGGCGGATGCCCGTCGGGGTGCTCCACAGCGTGTTCCGCGGGACACGCTCCTCGAAGAAGTAGCGCTCCAGCCGCTCGCGCAGGTAGTCGCGCACGATGCGGAAGTCGTCCATCGAGGTGGGGTCGGGCAGCTGCCAGTCGAGGTGCTCCGCGCGCGGAATCGGCACGACGCACTCGACCTCGCCGACGAGGTGCACCACGGTGCGCACGCGGTGAAGGGGCACGTCGCGCAGTCCCTTCGACCACTGTGTCGAGGCGTCGATCCCGATCTCGGCTAGCGCGAGCGCTGCTTTGGCGTTGACCACCGTCGGGCGAAACCCAGCGCTGAACACCTCGACCTCGGGAGCGATATGCCTCGACAAGCCTTCGGCGAGCTGACTCCGCGACGCGTTCGCCATGCACAGAAAGAGGATGGCCACCACTAGCTCCAAGCGGTCGGCGACCGCGCGGGCCCCTCTATCGCGCACCGACCGTCAACGCCCACCGCGCTAGAGGCGAAGGCGCTGCTGCGCGAGCACGTGCAGCCGGTCTCCGGCCTCGATCAGGTCCTTCGGGCCCGGGTTGACGACCAGCTTTCCCGCGCGCTCCACGCTGATGAGCACCGCCGCGTGCTCCTCGATCAGGATCTGGTGGACGCGAGCGACGGTGAGCCCCTCCATCGACGCTGGCGCGCGGGCCGAGTGAAAGGCGTTGCCGTGGCTCGTCGTGAGGATCTCATCGAGCATACGAACGATTCCACGGCTTCTTACAGCATTTCCGAGCACAACGCCCGCGTACCAGTCGCCGACGACGATCTCCTCGACCCCCGCGAACTCCAAGAGCGACGCGTTCTCGCGGTTGGCGAGCTCCGCGACCGTGAACAGGCCCGGCACGAGGCGCTCCATCGTGAGCGCCGCGAGCACGGTGCGCGCGTCGCGGTCTTGGTCGGTTCGCGGCGCGGTCGCGTCGGCGAGCAAGACGACCGAGGCGCAGTCCATGACGCCCGCCTTCTCCATGACGTCAATGCGCGTGTAGTCGCCGTTGAGCGTGTACAAGCGGTGGGCCCAGCGCGGATCGCTGGGGATGTCCGATGGCGGCGCGTCGCCCTCGGTGACGATCACCACGCTCTGGTAGTCATCGCTCGTGGGCCCGAACAGCTCGCGGATGACGGTCGGTCCCGACCGATTCCACCCGCACACGATGACGTGACCGCGAAGCTCATCGACCCCAATTTCGCGCATTCCAAGCCCCTGTGACAAGCTAGCGACCATGCCGGCCGACACGGTCGCCACAAACATACCGAAGACCGAGAGCCCGCCAAGCACCAAGCCGAGCGTCGTCCACCTGCCCACGAGCGTGGTGGGCTCCGGGCCGACGGGCTCGCCCGCCGCCAGGCTGAGCATGGCGAACCACAGCGCCTCGGGGAAGTCGACGAAGGTGGTGCCCCCCTCGGCGTCGTACAAGATGACCGCGGCGCCGATCACGATGGTGAACGTGGCCGCGACGAGCACGGAGAGCACCTCGGCGGGGGCGTTGAACACGGCGCCCGGCCGCGCGACACGCCGATTCCAGAGCACCCCCGCGCGCATGAGGCGCAGCACGCGAAACACCCGCAGCGCGCGGACGAAGGGCACCACCGCGACGATGTCAAGCCAATAGGTTCGGAAGAACCTAGACTTATTGCGAGCAACCCAGTACCTGGCGGAGAGCTCCGCCACAAAGATCCACGTGATGGCGACGTTCCCGCGCTCAATCCACAGCAGCCAAACGGGGCGCGTCTCCAGCAGCTCACCCACGACGAGCACGACGGAGAGCACGATGAGCGCGAGCACCGCGAGCTCGACCATCGGCTTGAGCAGCCACACCTCGACGCGCCGACGCAGCGCCTCGACCTTGGTAGGGCGACGGGTGGATGACGAGCGCTCGATGGAGTCCATCGCCTGAGCCTACTCGCTCCTGGGCAGCACGAACAGCTCGCTCGGCCGGTGCATCACGGCGACAAGCCCGGCCCCCAGCGACATGGCGCGTCCGCCGGCGAGCTGCGCGGGGAGGTTCGTGGGTTCGGGGGGGGGCGCGACGCGGTCCGCGGGCAGCGCCGCCCGGACGAGCGCGACGCCATCATAGCGCCACGTGCTTGGTGCGGGCTCGCGGCCGCGAAAGTGGACCGCCTCGCCATCTGACACCCACGGGCCGAGCGGGTCGACGCTCAGGTCGTGGAGCTGCCACGCGCGCCGGTCCACCAAGACCGCGTCGCCCCCCGTCGTGACAAAGGCGGCGCGCCCGCCCACCGCTTGCGGCGCCGAGCGCTCGAGCTCGGCGGGCGCCTCGGCGACCCAGTCGACGTGTCCGTCTTCAGGCCGCAACCCGAAGACCATGCGCCCCGCCGCTACCACGACGTCATCGCCGATCAGCGCGGGCTCACCGAGCGGCGTGCCGTCGTATCGGAAACGCCAAGCTCCCGGCAGATCGTCTACGGGATGCGCGCTTTGAAAGCCTCCTCCTTGCATGGACGGCGCTGAGGCCACCTGGGGCAGCGGCTCGCCCGTCGGCGACCACCGCCGCTCGTAGCCCAGCGTGACCTTACCGGCGACGCGGCGCTCGGACGCGAGCTGCCCCGACTCGTACCAGGAGCGCCACGCGCCGTCGGGCTCGCCCGACGCGAAGGTGCCAGCCTCCTGCGCCGCGCCCGACGTGAACCAGCGGCGCCACAAGCCCTCGCGCGCGCCGTCGCGCCGCCACCCAGCCTCGGCGAGCACCCCGGTGGGGTAGAAGGTCTCGTCGTATACGAGGTGCTCGTCGCGCCAGGTCGACCGCGCGACGGGGGCGCCGTCGGGGGCGAAGGACTCCCACAAGCCGCTCGGCTCCCCCGCTACAAACTCACCGCGTCGCAGCAGCTGCCCGTTCGGAGCGAAGGTCCACCACACGCCGTCCTGCGCGCCGTCGCGGTACGTGCCCTCCTCGACGAGCGCGCCCGTCGGCCCCCACCAGCGCCACCCGCCGTCGCGCTCCCCGCGGCGCTCGCGCCCCATCCAAACACGCCGGCCGTTCGCGCTAAACGCCGCCGAAGGGCCGTCGCGAACCCCGTCTGGCGCTTCGCACCACCGGGTGCGACCGTCCGTGCGCACGTCCACCTGAAGCGCCGTGCCGGTTGGGCAGGGCTCCACACAGGCCAACATCGCCAGCAGCCACAGGCTCATGGGTTCCTCGCGCGCCCCGCGTTGGGGACCGTAGTAGACCACGTCCGCGCGCGCGTGCCAACGGTAGTGACTGGCGAAGACCTTGCCAGGCCAGCAATTCGTGCATAGGTACCTCCAGGATTCACTGAATGGTGATTCACACGGAGGTTCGCATGTGGCCCCAGCTCCTGAACAACATCAAGGCAGCGCCCGCGCGCGTCAACGAGCGTCGCGACGAGGTCACCACCTGGGCGCGTGAGCGCGTCTCCACCGCCCGCGACTCCGGGCGCGAGCGGCTCTCCGACCTCGAGCTGCGCGCCTTGGAGCGCGCCGACCACCTGCTCGAGCGCGGCACCGACCTGCCCGTCGTGGGCCGTCTGGTCACGCCCGCGGCCAAGCGCGTTCACGAGCGCCTCGCTCTGCGCAACGAGCTGCCCATCGCGGGCTACAACGACCTGAACGTCAAAGCGATCGCCCACGAGCTTCAGAGCTTGGACGCCGCGCAGCTCGCGCGCGTCCGCGAGCACGAGCTGGAAGGCAAGAACCGCAAGTCGGTGCTGCAGAACATCGAGCGCGAGCTCGCGCGCCACGAGCGCGGCGACGCCTGATTCGCGTCAGGGCGTCGTGCAGCCCTCGGTGTCGGCGTCATCTACGGCGCCGTCACAGTCGTTGTCGATCTGATCGGCGCACAGCTCCACCGCGTCGGGGTTGATGGCCGCGTCGGAGTCGTTGCAGTCGACGTCCGCCGCGAAGCCGTCGCCATCGGCGTCCTCCGACACCGGTAGATTTGTGTCGTCCGGGGGCACGCCGTAGCAGGCCGTGAGCACGGCGGCGGTGGCGACCGCCGCGACGGCGCGCCACGTGTTGCTCTCGCAGAATGGGCAGGCGGACGCTTCGCGGACGTGGCGGCCACAGGACAGGCAAGGGATCATTTCAGGGCTCCCGAAGAGGCGCTCAGGCTATCATGCCGGTATGTCACGCCGTGTCGCAACCCCCGGTGACGCCCCGCATCCCCGCTACGTCGTCTTCGAGCTGACGCTGCGGTGCGACCTGCATTGTCATCACTGTGGCAGCCGCGCCGGGCTCCCCCGCACGGGCGAGCTCACCCGCCTTGAGGCGCTCGATGTGATCCGCCAGCTCGCTGAGCTCGGCACCCAAGAGATCGCCTTCATCGGCGGCGAGGCCTACCTGGTGCCCTGGTGGCTCGACGCGATCCGCGCCTGTGTGGACCACGGCATCCGCCCGGTCATGACCACCGGCGCGCGCCAGCTCGACGACCGCCGGGTGCGCGAGGCCAAGCACGCCGGCCTCGCAGGCGTCAGCGTCTCCATCGACGGCCTGGAGGCCACCCACGACCGGCTCCGCAACGTCGCGGGGAGCTGGCGCGCGGCGACCGACGCCCTCACCCGCGTCGCCGAAGCCGGCCTGCGCCCCTACGCCAACACGCAGTTCAACCGCCTCAACCTCCCCGAGATCGAGCCCCTCGCCGCGCTGCTCGCCGCCAAGGGTGTCACCGTCTGGCAGGTGCAGGTGACAGGGCCCATGGGGCGCGCGGCCGAGATGGACGACTGGCTGCTTCAACCCTGGCAGATCTTGGAGCTCGTCGACCGCTTGAGCGCCGTCGCGCGGGCGGACACGCTCCACGTCGAAGCGGCGAACAACCTCGGCTACTTCGGCCCACACGAGCAGCACCTGCGCCGCTTCCACTGGCAGGGGTGCAAAGCGGGCACCTATGTGCTCGGCGTGGAGAGCAACGGCGACGTAAAAGGCTGTCCCTCCCTGCCCTCTGCGCCCTACGTCGGCGGAAACGTGCGCAATCACCCGCTCGCCGAGCTCTGGCAGGACAAGCTCATCGGCTTCACCCGCGACCGCGACCGCTCCGAGCTCTGGGGCCGGTGCGCGAGCTGCTACTACGCCGACGAGTGCCTGGCTGGCTGCTCGTGGACCGCGCACACGCTGCTTGGCCGCCGCGGCAACCTGCCCTACTGCTACCACCGCGCCGAGCAGCTCCAGCGCGAGGGGCTGCGCGAGGAGCTGCTCCGCGTCGAGGCCCCTCCAGGGCAGGCCTTCGACTTTGGACGGTTCGAGCTGGTTGAGGTCGCGATCAGCGACAGGTAGCGGCGCTGTCAAAGACGCAGGGGCCGTCGCAGAAGCTCTTGATCTCGCCGGTCTCGAAGAAGTGCACGATCTGTGCCTGCGCTTCGGGCTGACGGCGCGGGCACTCGTGCGGGTCGATCTCGGAGTCCGTCGGCACGTTGGTGTCGGGAGCCGCCGGCACGTCGCGGTAGGCGTACTCGGTGATGCCGGAGCCGACGAAGGGCGCGCTCGCCTCTTCGATGCCGAAGATGGGCCGGGTCTGCGCCGAGATGGTCTTGGCGCCGTAGGCTCGCGCTTGCACGTGCGCCGTGAGCGGCGTGACCTGGGCGTCGTCGAGCGCCGGCTGGAGCAGGATCTGCTTGGCGGCCATGCCCGGCTGCAGGTCCGCGCCGTTCATCGACGACAACCAGCCCGAGGACTCCGCGGGATCCCAGAGCTGCTGGAACAGGGCGATGCCCATCGTCACGTCGCGGTGGTCGGGGTACTTCGCCATAAACACGAGGAAGAAGGGGTCGAAGTCCTGCGAGCGCGACAGCATATAGCTGTAGTTCGCGCCGGAGACGCCGAACACCCCGCGCGTGACCTCGGTGGTGAGGCCCATATAGGCGCCGCCGAGGATGCCACCCTGAGAGATCCCGTAATAAACGATGTCATTCGGATCGACCAGGCGCGTGTCGCCGACCATGAGCGCCGGGTCGTCGCCGAGCGTGCCCTTCATGGCGCGGGCCGCGAGCACCCACTCGTTGATGCCCTGCACCGAGCGCTCCGGCAGGATGCCGAAGGCCGAGATGTCCGACACGAGCATGAAGGTGATGTCCGTGGCGTCGGAGGTCGCCATCCCCTTCCAGTCCATCGCGAAGGCGATCATCTTGTTAGAATCGAGGAAGTCCGCGAGCCAGCCCGTGCGCGCCTCGGACTTGTCGCCGAGCAGGCCGTGGCCGTACTGGATGGTGCGAACGGGCCCGGGGTCGGCGAGGACCGAGCACGGGATGCGCACCATGACCTCGGAGTCGGTCATGCCCCGGTAGGCGGGGTGGCCGCCCGCGTCGCGCGCCAGGAACACGCCGGGCTTGTCTGCCGTTGTGTAGTAGGGAACGTGCAGATCGGCGTAGACCGTGCGCCCGATGTGCGTGCCCGGCACCGCGCAGTCCGCCTCCTCGACTGAGGTGATGGTGAAGTCGACGCCCGTGCTCGGGAGGTGCGCGGGCATGTCGTCGCGGATGCGCTCGGCGTCACCGACGACGCCGTCGCGGGAGCCGGTGGTGAAGTCCCAGGCGAGCTGTACCTCCGACCGCACGAAGCCGGAGGCCTGAAGCGCCGGGAAGAGCTGGGTGTCGAAGCGCTCGCGCCGGCTCTCGACGTCCCAGCTCTGGGTGGGCACGCCGTCGCGCAGGGCGGCGAAGGCGGGGGACACGGCGACGGGCGCGCCCGCGTTGGTGGTGAGCCCGCGGATGCCGACGGTGTAGCGGGTGCCGAACTTGAGCGCCTCGACCGGGCGAAGGATCAGCAGCCGCTCGCCGGGATCTTCGGCCGTCATGTCCAGCTCGACGAAGTGCGGGACGCGGTTGCCCGCCTCGTCGAGGATGACGGTCTTGACGTCATCGCGCGTGTAGTCGGCGAGCGTTTGGTGCGTGAGCACGCCGTCGAGGGACACGTCGTCGAAGAACGCGAGGATCGGCGTCGCGATGGAGAAGCCGTCGAGGCGGTTGAAGAAGTGCGGCTTCACCGCGACGTCGTCGATGTTGACGGGCAGCGAGTTGGTGCACGGGTCGAGGGACTCCTCGCCGTCCACGTCCTGGTCGAAGGCGGGCGACTGGCTCTCGCCGACGCCGGGGCTGTAGGTCGGGCAGTCCGAGCCGTCCCAGAAGCGCACGCGCATGCCCGAGGCGGTCGTGGCGTCCTCGCGCTCGAAGTAAGCCGAGGGGAACGGGAGCGCGCAGCGCGCCTCATCCAAGGGGTCGCACCCGGTGAAGATCGGCTCCACGACAGGCGCAGGAGGGTCGCAGCTCGTGAGGAGCGCGATGACAGCCAAGAGAGCGGGGCGAGCGGACATAGAGACCTCCGAGGCCCGGCATCGTAGCCCGACATCAACGTGGGGGCGAGTGTGACAGCGCGCACCGCCTCCGGTACAGTCTCGCCCGCAGGAGGCACCCCCCCAATGAAGCAGATGACAACGCGCCGCAAGCTGGCCATCGCCACATGGTCGGCCCCCGCCGAGGGCAACATCTACGGCAAGCTCACAGTCGACGTCGCCGAGGCGCTGCGCTTCCTCGACTGGGTCCGCGAGACCACCGGCGAGAAGGTCACCGTCACCCACTTCGTGGGGCGCGCTCTCGCCGAAGCCTTCAAGGAGATGCCCGGTCTTAACGGCCGCATCTTCCTCGGCACCTACATCCCACACGACACCATCGACGTCTCCTTCTTGGTGGCGCTGGAGGAGGGCGCGGACCTCGCCAAGGCCAAGGTGCGCAACCTCGACAAGAAGAAGGTCTCGGAGGTCGCCGCCGAGCTCCGCGAGCTCGCGACCAAGCTCCACAACGGACAGGACGACGACTTCAACAAGGCGAAGCCGCTCATCAAGGCGCTCCCGACCTGGGTCCTGCGCCCGATCCTCTGGCTGACGGGCTGGCTCTCCAGCGCGGCGGGAATGAACATCAAGGCGCTCGGCGTGAGCCCCTACGCCTTCGGCTCGGCCATCGTCACCAGCGTCGGCATGCTCGGCGTGGACGAGGCCTACGTGCCGCCGACGCCCTTCGCGCGCGTCCCCTGCTACGTCCTGCTCGGCGCGATTCGCGACATGCCGGCGGTCGTCGACGGCGAGATCACCATCCAAAAGCAGCTCATCCTCACCACGACGCTGGACCACCGCTTCGTCGACGGCTTCCAGGCCGGCATCCTTGGCAAGAAGATGCGCGAGCTGTTCCAGAACCCGTGGGTGCTCGAGGGCTTGGACGGTCCGCCCGCGTGAGCCCAGGCGGTTAGCGCACCTCATGCGCCCGGAGGCTCGTCCATGCACACCGCCCTGCTCCTCGCCCTCATCGCCTGCACGCCATCGCACAAGCCGGCGGTACCCGTGAGCGAGCGACCGCCCGCCCTCGCCCACCTCTCGCTCGGCGAGAGCTGGCCCGTGGAGACGACCCTCGACCAGCCGGACATCGCCGACGCCTGGCAGGTCTGGGTGGAGATGATCGACGGCGCCAAGGAGCGCATCGACCTCGCGCAGTTCTACCTGCAGCAGGACACCGAGCACGAGGACCGCATCGACGCCGTGGTCGCCGCGCTCCACCGCGCCACAGCGCGCGGCGTGAAGGTGCGCTTCTTGGCCGACGCGAAGTTCGGCAAGCAGTACCCCGAGGAGCTGAACAAGCTCGCCGAGGACCCAGGCGTGACGCTGCGCTTGTACGACGTCGGCGCGCTCACGGGCGGCATCCTCCACGCCAAGTACTTCGTCGTCGATGGTCGCGAAGCGTGGGTTGGCAGCCAAAACTTCGACTGGCGCAGCCTGGAGCACATCGAGGAGCTCGGCCTGCGCTTCGACGAGCCGCGCACGGTCGCGCAGCTCCTCTCCGTCTACGAGTACGACTGGGCCGCCGCCGCCGGTGAGCCGCGCCCCGCCGCCGGCGAGAACCCGCCGCCGCTGCCCGTCCCCGTCTCTTGGCGCGGGCAGACCGTCCAGCTTCGCCTCGCGGCGAGCCCATCGAAGCTCGAGGTCCCCGGCGTCCCGCTGGAGCTGCCGCTCTTGCTGGAGCTCATCGACAACGCCCAGCACGACCTGAACGTCGCCGTCCTCGACTACGCCATCACCGGCTACGACCGCGTGGCGTGGACCGGCCTCGACGAGCGCCTCCGCGCCGCCGCCGCGCGCGGCGTGCAGGTTCACCTCCTCGTGAGCGACTGGCAAAAGAGCCCGTACAAGGTGGGCGATGTGCAGGCCCTCGCCCGCGTCGAGCACATCGACGTGCGCTTCCTCGACGTCCCCGCGCACAGCAGCGGCCACATCCCCTTCGCCCGCGTGCTGCACAGCAAGTTCGCCACCGCCGACGGCGAGCACGTCTGGGTGAGCACGAGCAACTGGAGCCACGACTACTTCGACAGCAGCCGCAACATCGCGCTCTTCGTCGACGGCGCTCCCTTCGCGACGCGCCTCACCGAGCTGCACAGCACGCTGTGGGAGAGCGCCTACGCCGAGGTCGTGGACCCAGACGCAACCTACACCGCGCCGCGCGTCAAGTGAGCACCATGTTCGCCCTCCTCACCCTCGCAGCGCTCGCTCAAGAGCCCTCTTCCGAGCACTTTATCCTGCATGGTGACGCGCCTCCCGTTGGCGCCGTCCCCGAAGCGGGCGCGCTCATCGTGCAAGCGAGCGCGTTCGGCCTCACCATCAAGCTCTTCTACTGCAGCGCCAGCCTCATCGCGCCCGACGTGGTGCTCACCGCCGCGCACTGCATCGAGCCCGAGCGCATGGCCCGCGAGCAGTACGGCGTGGAGCTCGACGCCGCCGAGCTGTACTTCACGCGGCAGCCCGACGTCAGCGCCTTCAGCCTCACCTCGGGCGAGCGCCCCGAGCTGCCCCCCGACGCCGCGCACGCCCACCTCGCCATCGCCCACCCCGACTGGGTCGGCGCCACCAACCTCATCGGCCCCCTCGGCGACAACTACGACGTCGCGGTGCTCTTCCTCGACCGCCCGCGCTTCGACCAGCCCCTCGCCGTCCTGCCAACCGCCGCCGAGGCCGCGCTCCTCACCCAAGGCGACCCGGTCGAGCTCGCAGGTTGGGGGCAGCAGAACGCCGACAGCGGCCCCACCGGACAGCTCCGTTGGGCGCACACCACCGTCGGCGAGATGTCCGCCACCGAGCTCCAAACCGGCCCGCTCGCCACCGACCCGCACATCTGCTTCGGCGACTCCGGCGGCCCCACCTTCTGGTCCTCCCCCCTCGCCGCCCCCGGCACCGGCCCGCGCCGCCAGATCGGCGTCACCAGTCACACCTGGGACGACACGGGCTGCGCCAACGCTGGCGGCGTCTCCACCCGCGTCGACTTCTACCTGGACTGGCTCGACCAGACCCTCCGCGATGGCTGCGCCAACGGCACGCGCAGCTGGTGCGACCCCGACCCGCTCCAGCAAGGCGTCATCCCGCCGCGAGTCCCCGAAGAGGCTGTCGGCGGCTGCACCTCAGCGCCGGTTGGGGTGGGGTGGTGGCTCGTGGTGGTCGCGGCGGGGATGGGCCGGCGGCGACGTGGAGCGATTGCGGTGAGCGCGGGTGGTGAGCGCGGGTGGTGAGCGCGGGTGGTGAGCGCGGTGCCAGGCCGGGAATTGGCGGATGGCGCTGGCGGCGCTCAAAAATTCTTGACGGTCCCCGGCACGGTGTTAAATTCCGGGGCGCAACGAGAGACGGTCATGGCCTTCGGGCAGTGAGTCGCGAGTTGTTCTTCCCGCTTAGCTCAGTTGGTTAGAGCATCGGACTGTTAATCCGGGTGTCGTTGGTTCGAGTCCAACAGTGGGAGCCATTTTACCCCACCGCGAGTCATCGACGGTGGGCGGTTTACAGAGAGCCTCGACGGTACCGCCGTCGGGGCTCTCGCCGTTTTGGCCCTATTTCCTGGGCTTTCGCGCGATGCAGCGTCGGCGACGACGGGCCGTGGTGCTCTCGTCGAGAGCGCGCGCGTCTCGTCCGAGACCCTCGGCGACGCGCTCTCGGGATCGATCTGGGCTCTCGCGCGTCGAGAGACGCCCCGAGACGCCTCCGCGGCGCTTAACACCAAAGAGCACCTGGTTGACTCTGGCGAGTGGGACACGCGGCGGGC
>Ga0100377_1000839_pt1 | contig 26638 bp, 20 predicted proteins | sample CryGeymeta201501_FD_83664 | JGI IMG/M metagenome (GOLD analysis project Ga0100377, IMG submission 83664) | Groundwater microbial communities from Crystal Geyser aquifers in Utah, USA - Crystal Geyser metaG 2015-01 | ecosystem: Environmental > Aquatic > Deep subsurface > Groundwater | place: USA...
TATAAAGCTTCAATAATTTTATGGTGAGAAGTATTCATCTTTTCTGAAGTTAATGGAATAAATTGAAGGTAATATTCTGGGCTTGTTTTTTCATTTATTTTAGCTCCCAAGCTGTCAGTATTGGAAGAATCAATTTTTTCAGAAAGATTATCCTCATCAAAAGAAGCTACGGTTTCTTTGTTGCTTCTTCTCCAATTATCTTCTAATTTTCTAGTTCCCCAAATTTTCTTAAATTCAGTAAACCCAAATCCCAACGTGGTTTGATTGTAGAAATACCATTTTCCAGAATTTGGCACATTAGTATTCGCATTATTATTGTCTAAAAAATTAAAGTTTTCGCTGTTCGCCAAATCTGCTTTTTTACTATTTTCTTCGTCAATTGCTTCTTGAACCAGCTTGTCAATAATTTTGTTTCTGTATTTTTCGTCTTTGGCTAGCAGTTGTAAACTGTCTTCTTGTTGTACAATTAAAATGTTTTCTACCAAATGAGTTAATGCTTTACTTCTTTCGTAAATTGTTTCATAGGTTGGATATTCTTGTGGCAATACAGTTAAACAACTATCGTAATAAGCTTGTGCTTGAACATATAGTGGTTTTTCATAAAACAATTCACCAAGTCTTAAGTAAGATAAAGCTTTTTGTTTATTGTTGGATACACTTAATGCAGCAGATTTCTGTAAATATTCAATACCTAAAGGTTCGTTTTTTTCTTTAAATGCGATGTCTGCTAAAGCATAATAGATTTGATCTAAAAATTCAGCATTTTTTCCATCTTTAACCATCCTCGATAACATTTTTTTAATACTTTTTTGGTCGCCACCGTTGGTGTCAAATGATAATGCTCTGCTAATTTTAGCATTAAACATCATGTCGTATTTTGGTTTTAATTTGATCACCTCAGTAAATAATTCGGAGGCCTTGCTATATTCTTTTTTCTTTAACCATAATTGAGCAAGTACGTAAGTGTATCTTCTTTTAGCCTCTCTTTTTTTTGTTGTTTCTAATGATCTAGAAAGCTTAGTAATTGCATCATCATAATTGTGTTTTTTAATGTAAAAATTCGCATAAAGGGCATTAAATTCACTACTGTATTTTTTAGGAACACCATCTTGCTCAATCAGTGTTAAGTATGATTCTGCTTTATTTAATTTATCTAATACAATATAAGTTCTTGCCAACCAAATTAATGCCTCATATTTAACATCTTCTTTATTGTATGCTTTGGCAATGTATTCAAAAACTTCTTCACCAACAAAGTACTCTTGTTTGTAGAAGCGAGCTTGTCCCATTAACATGTAACTATCATCTATCCAACGATTGTGTTCTTCATTTTTAATAAACATAGAATGCCGATCGATAACAGTCGATGTTTTTTTGATAATCTTGTCCATATCTGGATACATCGCCTTAGACTGAGCTTCATCTGGATAAACGAAAAGTGGAATAATTTCCGAAAAGTCATCTTTATGTTCTTCATAAATTCGTTGAACATTGGCTTTTTTTATTTCTCTAGCATTAAAAAAACCATTGTATCGTGCAGTGGTGTTGTGGTATGCTCTTCTTGTAAAACCATTCTTTTTTCTAGAGCAGCCTAAAAGCCCAACAGCAATTAGTACAATTAATAGTATATTTATTTTCTTATTCAAAATGCAATTAAAGTGCTAATTAAACTATAATCTAGTTAGATTATTATATAATCTGCTAAAATACTTAATATCTACTTTATGGTAAATTTTTATTAAGAATTATTAGCATTTGTAAATTGCTACATTAAATTGGGTTTAGGTATATTTGTGGCAATAATTATGAGCTATTTTAGTAAAAAACCGAAAAAATTTCAACGTTTAAAGCACAAGTATCGTTTAGTGATTTTAAATGATGATACATTTGAGGAGAAAGTTTCATTTAAACTTTCTCAATTAAATGTATTTGTTGTGGTAGGAATTAGTTCATTGGTATTGATTTCTTTGGTTATCGTGCTTATTGCTTTTACTCCACTTCGGGAGTTTATTCCTGGTTATGCCAATGTTAATGTAAGGAAACAGGGGGTTGAAAATTTTTTAAAAAGTGATTCTATTGAATTGGCGCTAGCACACAACAATCTTTACATTGACAACATTAAACAAATCATACAAGGAAAGCCAATTAAATTGGATGATAAAGCTTTTGTTGATTCCACTGTTAATTATAAAATGATTATCAATAATCCTATTGAGGAAGATTCACTATTAAGGAACACGATAGAAACCGAAGAAAAATACAATTTGTTTAGTAAGGCAGGAAGTACCCCTGGTAATATTAGCAGTTTCATTTTTCTTCAACCCCTAAAAGGAATGGTTACCAATCGTTTTAATTTTAAAAAGCAACATTTTGGTATTGATGTGGTTGCCCCTAAAAATGAAGCGATAAAAGCGACTTTAGATGGCACCGTTATTTTTGCAGAATGGACTTCAGAAACGGGTTATGTTATCCAACTACAACATGCCGATAATATTATTTCTATTTACAAGCATAATTCTGTACTTCATAAAAAAGTAGGAGACCATGTGAAAGCAGGAGAAGTGATTGCCATCATAGGTAATTCTGGTGAATTATCAACAGGACCTCATTTGCATTTTGAGTTGTGGTACAATGGAATTCCAATTAATCCTGAGGATTATATGATGTTTTAGCGTTCAGTATTCAATCTCAGTATTCCGTCTTCTAAAACTGACTTCCATCATTAGAAAAAGCAGAAATTCCAGTTACATCCATTCCAGTAATTAATAAATGAATATCATGCGTTCCTTCATAAGTAACAACAGATTCTAAATTAGCCATGTGTCGCATAATGGAATATTCACCAGTAATTCCCATAGCCCCATGCATTTGTCTGGCTTCTCTTGCAATGGTTAAAGCCATGTTCACGTTGTTTCTTTTTGCCATAGATATTTGAGCAGAAGTTGCTCTTCCTTCATTACGTAAAACACCCAAACGCCAAGTTAGCAATTGTGCTTTAGTAATTTCTGTAATCATTTCGGCTAATTTTTTTTGGGTGAGTTGAAAAGAAGCAATAGGAACGCCAAATTGAATTCTTTCTTTGGTGTATCTTAAAGCAGAATCGTAACAATCCATTGCAGCACCAATTGCACCCCAAGCAATTCCATAACGAGCAGAATCTAAACAACCTAGTGGTGCTCCTAATCCTGATTTGTTGGGTAATAAATTTTCTTTCGGAATTTTTACATTATCAAAAACCAACTCACCTGTAATGGAAGCTCTTAACGACCATTTATTATGAGTTTCAGGCGTGGTAAATCCTTCCATCCCTCTTTCCACCAACAAACCATGAATTCTACCTGCTTCATTTTTAGCCCAAACTACTGCAATATCAGCAATAGGAGCGTTAGTAATCCACATTTTAGCTCCATTTAATAAATAATGGTCACCTTTATCTTTAAAGTTGGTAACCATCCCACCAGGATTAGAACCATGGTCTGGTTCTGTTAATCCAAAGCATCCCATCATTTCACCTGTCGCTAATTTTGGCAAGTATTTTTGTCGTTGTTCTTCATTTCCATATTTCCAAATAGGATACATTACCAATGAACTTTGAACAGAAGAGGTTGAACGCAAACCAGAATCGCATCGTTCTAATTCTTGCATTATTAATCCGTAAGAAATTTGGTCTAAACCTGGTCCACCGTATTCTACAGGAATATATGGTCCAAAACCACCAATTTCAGCTATACCTGGAATTAAATGTTTGGGAAATTCTGCTCGTTGAGCATACTCTTCAATAATTGGAGAAACATTAGCTTTTACCCATGCTCTAACAGTATCTCTTATTAATTTATGTTCATCTGTCAATAGCTCATCTAACTGGTAATAATCTGGAGCTTGAAATCTATCTTCTGCCATAATAATTAGGTTGTTTTTTTAAGTCTACAAAAGTAGTTATTATCAATTAAGATAAAAGTAATTTTTCAACAACTTTTTTTTTGATTAAATTTTTTTAATTGAGAAATAATCATTATATTTGATGATATAAATCATATAAAAACAATTTTATGAAAACATTAATATTATCATTTGCTCTATTTTATGCCACTTTTATGAGTGCTCAAAACAAATTTATTGTTACGTCATCTGGAATGACTTTTTCACCATCAAGTATAACAATTACTCAGGGAGATACAGTAGAGTGGCAAAATATTTCTGGGGTACATAATGTTAATGGTAATCAAGCGACTTATCCAACTAACCCTACCTCTTTTGGAAATGGAGCAGCTAGTAGTTCTCTGTGGACTTATTCCTTTGTTTTTAATACGATTGGAAGTTATGATTACCAGTGTGATGTTCATGTAGGGAGTGGAATGGTAGGAATAATTACAGTACAAACATCATCTCAAATAAATGAAATTACTTCTAAAAGCAATATAAAGATTTTCCCTAACCCTGCTGCTGATTATTTTACGGTTAACGCTAATCAATCGTTGACAAAAATAATGCTTTATAACTCGACTGGGAAGTTGTTAAAAACATATTCTTCGGTTACTAATTATGATATTAAAGGAATGCCAAGTGGTATTTATTTTTTAAAAATTGAAATGTCAGGAGTTGAAAAAGTTGAAAAATTAATAATAAAATAAATGAAGTTATTGCTAAGTATTTTGATGAGTTTTTTACTCCTTAACTCTTGTGTTTACAACAAAGAAAAAATAGAATTACCATCACCCGAAATAACATATACTAATTATGCAAAAAATATAGTAGGTGAAAATTGTCTCGCTTGCCACATTTCTGGTTATAATACGAATGGAACACCTGCTGGTAATAGAAATTTTACAACTTATCTAGGAGTAAAACAAGCAGTTGATGACGGGCATTTTAGGCTACATGTTATTGATGGAGTAGCACCAACAATGCCTTTTGAACTTCCTCAATTGTCACAAGAAATAAAAGATACACTTACTATTTGGATTAATCAGGGAGCTAAAGAATGAAAAATTTATTTTCTTTTATACTGTTTACCCATCTTTCATTAACTCTTTTTTCACAAGAAATTTACAAGTCATCTCAAACCGAAATTTCTTTCTTTTCGGAAACTCCTGTTGAGAATATTGATGCCATAAGTAAAGAAGGCAAGGCATTATTAAATACTAAAACCAACGAGCTGGTTTTTATTACAGCTATTATTGAGTTTAAGTTTAAAAAACCGTTAATGGAAGAGCATTTTAATGAAAGTTATATGGAAAGTGATCATTATAAAACAGCTTATTTTAAAGGAAAAATTATTGAAGAGGTAGATTATTCTAAGAATGGAGAGTTTAGCGTAAAAGCAAGAGGAATTTTAAACATACATGGTGTAGATAAAGAACGAGAAATAGCAGGAACTATTGTTATAAAAAATGGGGTTATTGAACTCAATGCAAGTTTCGATGTTGATTTAAAAGACCATCAGATTAAAATCCCAAAAATTGTGGTAAAGAATATTGCCGAAAAAATTAAAGTGACAGTTCAAGCATCATTACTCCCTAAAATTATTTAACGAATGAAGTTTTTATTAATAGTCTTATCATTGAATTTATCCATCTCAATTTTTGCTCAAAACGATTTATTAAATGAGTTAACAAGTGAGATCAATAATTCAGCAGAACCAAGTAAAGTTAGCAGTACTTTTAAGGGAATTAGGTTAATTAATGCGAACACAATTGAAACGACTAAAAAGAAAACGTTAGAATTTAGAATAACACATCGCTTTGGCAATATGGAAATTGGAGAACCAATTGCTTATCATACTTATTATGGGTTGGACAATGCCTCCAACATTCGATTTTCGTTTGATTATGGATTAACCGATAAAATTAGTATTGGTTTAGGAAGAAGCAAAACACTAGAAAATATTGACGGGAACTTTAAGTTTCGATTTTTAGAACAAAAAAAAGACGGCTTACCTTTATCTGTTGCTTATTTCACCAACGCTGTTGTTTCGGCTGTAGCAGATGCTCCACAAAATAAATCTGTCAATAGATGGTCATTCACACATCAGTTGATTTTAGCCAGTAAGATAAACAGTGCTATTTCATTAGAAGTATTACCAACTTTTGTTCACCGTAATTTTGTCGATAATACTCAACTACATCCTATTAATGGCTCAATAGACGAAAACGACATTTTTGCTCTTGGTTTTGGTGGAAGATTAAAAATATCAAAACACACTTCTATAGTAGTTGACTATTTTTTACCTTTTTCGGAATTTAGAAAAAAAGGAAATACTTTTTACGAAGCTTTCGGGGTTGGAATGGAATTTGAAACTGGAGGACATGTTTTTCATGTTAATTTAACCAATTCTGAAGGAATTATTGAGAATGATTTTATTCCATACACTAATTCAGCCTGGGAAAAAGGAGAATACAAATTAGGGTTTAACATTTCTAGAGTTTTTAGCTTCTAATTCTATTCAAAAAAGTATTATTTTTTTCCTTCTAAAAATGAATTAATATAAATCTTGATTGTTTTAATGGCTTCATTTAAGGTATAGTTCTTATTTCTAGCAAGATAAAAGTAATTTAACAGCAAATTTTTTAATAATAATAATCATATTAAATATACTGTTTTCTTATTACATTTGTATATTAAAAATCTAATTATTAATTTAAACTTATACGATATGAAAAAAAGAATCTTTACAATTTTTGGGTTAACCATTATTTGTGTTACTGCAATTTTTATTGCGGCATCCATAGATACAATTGGTGGAACATCAGTATATGCATATTCTAGTGGTTCTCCTGGTCAAATGACTAACTCTCCACTTGATGGTGATAATTGTGTAAGTTGTCATTCTTCGTTTGCTCTTAATTCAGGAACTGGTACTTTTGTAGTCACATCAAACATCCCAGGAACTGGATATATTCCAGGAAATATTTATCAAATTACTGTTGCTGTTGCAAGTGCTGGAACTTCAACAAAAATAGGTTTTGAGGTAACTTCAGAATCTGCTATAGCAAAAGTTGGAACTGTTACTATTACCGATGCAACAAGAACTTCTGGCGCTGGAAGTACTGTAACCCATACAGCTTCTGGAAATGTAGCTCCAAGTGCTGGCAGTAATGTTTGGCAATATGATTGGACTGCACCAATAGCAGGAACAGGAACTGTAACTTTTTATGCTGCTTATGTGGTGGCAAATAATGCTCAAGGTAATCTTGGAGATTATGTGAATACTACTACTTATGTTGCTGTGGAAGATGCGGTTGGCGTAGAAGAAATTAATGCTCTTTCTTCAATATCATTGTATCCAAATCCAGCAAAAAATTATTTCCAACTTTCTTCCACCAAAAATGTTGATAATGTTGAACTATTTAATTTAAATGGACAAAAAGTTTTAAGTAAAAACTCTTCTTTAGAGAGAATTAATATTGAAGGATTATCATCAGGTGTTTATTTTGTAAAAATAAATAGTGAAAATGGAACAAAAATTGAGAAATTAACCGTTAACTAAAATTAATCGTAAATGATATTTTAATAAGCACATGATTTATCATGTGCTTATTTTTTTGTTCCTGCCAAAATAGATTGATATAAATTTGGATTCGTTAATGTTTTAATTGCTTCATCTAAAGTTGGGTCGTTTTTAAATGAATTTTCTATTTGTCCTCTTTGGTAATAATATCTAGTTACTATCTCACTTTCGAGTACGTACTTAATTTCGTCTTTAAATTTATATAAATCGCTTTTTTTATTGTGAGTTAATTTGGTTTTCAATGCTTCATATTCAGTTTTCACATCATCAAAATAATGGTCTTCTTTAGTAGCTTCTTCTAATTTAGTCAAAATATCTTCGCTTTCAGTAGTATAAGAGTAATCTTTCCCCTCTAAATAATGAACGAAGTCTTCATATTCCTCATCAGTTAACGAAAAATTCTGTACTTCATTTATGGTTTCATGTTTAATTCTATACTCAGTAGCGTAATTAAAAAATAGGTTTTTTAACAATAAACTTGCAGAAATATCGCTTAGCATTTTTCTTTCCACATCAATATCTGGGCTAATCCCTTTGCCATCAAAAACACTTCTTTTATTTACAATGGTCTTAAATTCGGTAATTAAAGAATCTGGTATCTCATCCACTTTTCCATCACCATTTCTGTGCGAATAATCTAATTTTTGAATACATCTACCACTTGGTGTGTAGTATTTTGCAACGGTTACTTTTAGCTTAGAATTATAACTTAAAGGTCTAACTTGTTGTACTAATCCTTTTCCAAAAGAAAGAGAACCTATAATTACTGCTCTATCATTATCTTGTAAAGAACCAGATACAATTTCAGATGCCGAAGCCGAGTTTCCATCAATTAGAACAACTAAAGGAATTTTTGTGTCAATTGGTGTTGACAAAGCTCTATACTCTTTATCCCATTCGGTAATTTTTCCTTTGGTGCTTACCACAGGCGTTCCTTTTTCTACAAATAAATTAACAATATTTACAGATTCTCTTAAAAGTCCTCCGCCATTTCCTCTCAAATCTAAAATAATAGATTTTGCATGTTGTTCTTTTAAACTTGTTAATGCTGTTTTTACCTCTGCACTGGCAGATTCTGTAAACCCTGTCAATCTAATATACCCAACGCTATCTTTTAACATTCCGAAGTAGGGAACATCTTTAATTTTAACTTCTTCTCGGGTTACCGTTTTGGTAAATTGTTTTGTTTCACCAGGTCTTTCTATAGTTATTTCTAGTGTTGTTCCTGGTTGTCCTAATAAAAATTCACGAATTTCGCTAGAGGTTTTTCCTAATGCAGATTTCCCATCAATTGCTATAATTTTATCACCTGCTCTAAGTCCAGCTTTAAAAGCTCCATATCCTTCATAAGGTTCAGAAATAACAACTTTATTGTCTTGTGTTTGAATTAATGCACCAATTCCACCATATTGACCAGTAGTCATCATTTTGTAATCTTCCATGTTGGATTCTGGAATAAAATTGGTATAAGGATCAAGCGATTCTAACATGGCATCGATACCAGTTTTCATTAATTTTCCTGGGTCGGCATCATCAACATAATAGATGTTGAGTTCTCTGAATAAGGTAGCAAAAATGTCGAGGTTTTTAGAGACTTCGAAATAACTATCGGCAAAACCGAAAGAAGTTATTGATATTGCTGCAATTGAAATGATGGCAACTATTCTGGTAATTCTTTTTTTCATACTAATAAATTTCATTTTTACTATCAATAATAAATCCAAACTTATGGGATTGGATCATGCCCATGTCCTCCCCAAGGATGACAAGAAAAAATTCGTTTCAATGATAACCAGCCTCCTTTTATCGGTCCATATTTATTAAGGGCTTCAATGCTATACTGAGAGCATGTTGGTGTATATCTGCAATTTTGTCCTAAAATAGGAGAAATACTTAACTGATAAAATCGAATGATAACGATAAATATTTTACTCACTAACCACTTCACTCAATTCATTTAAACGAGATAAAATTACTTTTATTTTATCTTCAATTTCTTGATAAGGTAAAATTTGTTTGGAGGTATAAATAAACATTAAATTAATTTCTATCCCACTTTTTTTTAGCTGTATCTTTAGTTCGTTATTGTTTAAACGATAAGCTTCTCTAATTCTTCTTTTTAATAAATTTCTATTTACAGCTAATTTTATATTTTTTTTAGGAACGCTAACTCCTGCATTAACTAAAGTTCCTGTGCAATTTATTTTTTTAAGATAAACAACTCTCAGCGGAAAAGCATGAATAGATTTACCTTTACTAAAAAGTAATTCAATTGCTGTCTTACTTTTTAACTTTTCGTTTTTAGAAAATTTGTAACTAATCACCATATCTTAACACAAATGTAAGAGATAAAAAGTGCTTTATAATTATGAAAGATAAGTTTATAGTATTTCTTACTTTTGAACAATATAAAAATTAAGAATTATCCTCACTTCTCTAAATGATATTGACACCAATTTGTTTCTGTTTTTAAACGGTATTCATTCGCCATTCTTTGACATTATTTTTTCTTGGGTTACCAATAAATTTTTTTGGGTTCCTTTTTATTTCCTTTTATTTTTCTTTACGGTATTAAAATTCAAATGGAAAACTTTATTCATTTGTTTTTTTATTGGAATATTGATATTATTTTCGGATAAAATTTCTGTGCATCTATTTAAAGATATTTTTGAACGTTTAAGACCTTGCTATAATTCTGAAATTGCTCAACAAGTTCATACTATTGAGGGGTATTGTGGTGGGCAGTTTGGTTTTGTATCTTCTCATGCTGCCAATAGTTTTGCATTGGCTATTTTCTCAGGGTTTTTATTTAAAAACTATTATAAATTTACGTTATTAATTATGTTGTTATGGGCTGTTCTGGTTTCATATAGTAGAATTTATGTCGGAGTTCATTATCCAGGTGATGTTATTGTTGGTGCATTACTTGGAAGCATTATTGGTATATTTGTATTTTGGTTAATGAAAATTACCAATCGTCAATTTAATCTTAAAATAGAAATATAGTAATGACAAATTTATTAGCAGTTTTTATAGGAGGTGGTTTAGGAAGCTTATGCCGATTTGGTATTTCTAAACTAACATTTAAATTGGTGGTAACAAATTTTCCTTTGGCAACTTTTATTTCAAATACTTTGAGCTGTCTTATTTTGACAATTGCAATCATTTATTTGAATGAAAAAATTTCGGGAAACATAGCGTTAAGATTATTCATTATCACAGGTTTTTGTGGTGGATTTAGTACCTTTTCAACATTTAGTTTAGAAACTTTTGAATTGTTAAAACAAGGGAATTTTCTATTTGCCATATTAAACATTGTAATAAGTGTTTTAGTGGGAGTTTCATTGCTATTTTTTATCATCAAAAATCAAGCATAATGAAAAGGATTTTATTTTTATTAATAGTTAGTTCTCCATTTTTTGTATTCGCTCAACAACAAAAACCAAAACTAGTGATTGGTATTGTTATCGACCAAATGCGTTACGATTACCTTGATAGGTATTGGAATAAATTGGGAAACGATGGTTTTAAAAAAATCATCAATAACGGTTTTAATTGCAAAAACACGCACTTTAATTATATGCCGACTTATACTGGTCCTGGTCATGCCTCTATTTATACTGGTACAACGCCCGAAAATCATGGAATTATTGCCAACGATTGGTACGATAAAGAAAATAAGGAAATGATTTATTGTGCACAAGACACAACAGTAAAAACCATTGGAAGCGAATCAATAAATGGATTAATGTCGCCCAAAAACATGATAACCACCACCATTACTGACCAACTAAAACTCAACACCAACTTAAAAGGAAAAGTAATTGGAGTTTCGTTAAAAGACAGAGGTGCAATTCTTCCTGCCGGACACAAAGCCGATGCTGCATATTGGTTTGATGGGGGTAATGTTGGAAAATGGATTTCAAGTTCTTATTATCTTACAGAATTGCCAAAGTGGGTAAACGAAGTAAATAAAAAAAATTCGGCAAACACCTTCTTAAACTTACCTTGGAATTCGTTGTTGCCCATTACTGAATATACCGAAAGCATTGCCGACAACAACCCTTATGAAGGAGTTTTTAAAGGAGAAAAAACACCAACTTTTCCGCATAATTTACCCGCTTTACGAGATAGCAACGAAAATTTTAGTTTAATAAAAAGCACTCCTTTTGGAAACAACATTACCACCGAAATGGCTTTAGCTGCCATTGTTGGAGAAAATCTAGGAGCTGATTTAATCACTGATTTTTTAGCAATTAGTTATTCTTCGCCCGATTATATCGGACACCAATTTGGACCAACTTCTGTTGAGGTCGAAGACACTTATTTGAGGTTAGATAACGATTTGGCGACCTTCTTTGCCTTTCTGGAAACAAAATTTAAAAAAGAAGAAATTCTTATTTTCATTACTGCTGACCATGGTGCTGTTGATGTTCCTCAATATTTGATAGATAATCATATTCCGGCAGGTTATTTTAACAAACTAAAAATGACTGCCGATTTAAAAGCATTTTGTTTCACCAAATGGAAAGTTGATTTAATCGAGAACATCAGCAATGGAAACGTATTTTTAAACCACGAAATAATTGCTAAAAATAGCCTCAGTGCCTCTCAAATAGAGCAAGAAATTGCCAACTACTTATTAACCTTCGAAGGTATTAGTCAAACTTTTACAGCCACCACTTTAAAAACCACCATTATTACCGAAAACATTTCCGCAAACATTCAACGAGGATTTAACCAAAAACGTTCGGGCGATGTGGTGTATGTGTTGGCTTCGGGCTGGATAAATGCTGGTTACAAAACTGGAACAACACATGGTTCGCCTTATAATTACGACACACATGTGCCTTTATTGTGGTATGGATACCAAATTCCAACAGGAGCAACCGCCGAAAAAATAATTATACCCGATATTGCTGCAACATTAGCTGTTTTGCTAAACATTAACGTACCGAGTGCTTGCACTGGAAAACCCATTCTGAAAATAGTTAAGTAATGAAATACATTTTATTAATTAGCATAATCATTTTTTTATTGGCATGTTCAACTATCGAAAGTGAGCAAGATCAATTGCAGTTATCAACTGTTCAAGAAATTATTCAAACAGATTCTAATTCATTTAAAAACATAGAAGATTCGTTGGATAGTTCATCTACTAACAAGCAACGAACTTCATTGAATAATAAAGAATTTTTAACTTTTTATAAAAAATTTTCTGCGGCTATTCGTAACAAAGATGTTGTAAGTTTTAATGAATGTATGGATACCAATTTTGGATTCTACATTATTGAATCTCCTGGAGCACTTCCCTTTGTTTGCAAGGTGTATGATATTTCAAAATTTAAATCAAAAAATAATAATACTGGCTTTTTTGAGCTATCATTTAATAATATTTCCAATTTACCAATTTTCGAAGAATTACCTAAAGTTGTTTGTGAAAATGAAATTTATGATAAAAAAGGATGTTTTGCCAATACTATCAATCCACTACAAGATAGTCAGCTTTGGAATTATAGTGACTTAAATGAAAAAGAAATTCAACCCATACAAAAATTATCATCGTTGATTAATATAACAGTAATTAACACGTATAACTATACTTTCTACTTCTCTTTTATCGAAAATAAATGGAGTATTTCGTTTATAGATATAAGAATTCCTTGTCAAGCATAAATCTATTTTATGTTAATTTAATTGTTAATAAAAACACCTTTTTATACCACATTAAAATCCTTTATCAAAGAGAGATTGCTTATATTTGTTTTGCTTTAAAAAAGGGCAAAAATATAGAGAAATTATGAGCGAAAAATCAAAGAAAGATTATACAGCAGACAGTATTCAGGCATTGGAAGGGATGGAGCATGTTAGAAAGCGACCATCCATGTATATTGGAGATATAGGTGCTAGCGGATTACATCATTTAGTTTATGAAGTTGTAGATAACTCCATCGATGAAGCAATGGCAGGACATTGTAAAAATATAGATGTTTGGATTAATGAAGATAATTCAGTTGGAGTTAAAGATGATGGACGAGGTATTCCTGTTGGAATTCACGCTAAAGAAGGAGTTTCTGCATTAGAAGTGGTAATGACTAAAATTGGAGCTGGAGGAAAATTTGATAAAGATTCCTATAAAGTTTCCGGAGGTTTGCACGGTGTTGGGGTATCGGTTGTTAATGCATTATCAGCTCATTTACATGCACGAGTTTTTTTAAATGGAAAAATTTATGAGCAAGAATATGAAAGAGGTGTAGCACTTTATCCAACAAAAGAAACTGGTGTGACTACTGATGTTGGAACAGAAGTTACTTTTAGACCAGATGGTGATATTTTCGAATCGTTAGAGTACAGCTATGATACGTTAGCAAATAGAATGAGAGAGTTGTCGTATCTAAACAAAGGGATTACGATTACCATGACTGATAAACGGGAGAAAGAAGATAATGGGGAATTTAAAAAAGAGATTTTTCATTCTGATATAGGTCTTCCTGAATTTGTGCGTTACATCGATGAAACAAGAGAACCATTAATTAGTGATGTAATAAGTATGGAAAGTGAAAAAGGTGGTATTCCTGTTGAGGTTGCTATGATTTACAATACTTCTTATGCTGAAAACATACATGCTTATGTAAATAACATCAATACTCATGAGGGAGGAACTCATCTTTCGGGATTTAGAAGAGGATTAACCAATACACTTAAAAAATATGCTGATGCATCTGGTATGTTGGATAAGTTAAAATTTGAGATTTCTGGAGATGATTTTAGAGAAGGACTTACTGCCATTGTTTCTGTAAAAGTACAAGAGCCACAATTTGAAGGACAAACTAAAACCAAATTAGGAAATAGAGAAGTAACAGCTCCTGTCAGTCAAGCAGTGAGTGAAATGCTCGAAAATTATTTAGAAGAACATCCTACAGATGCAAGAATTATTGTTCAAAAAGTAATTTTAGCTGCAACAGCTCGTCATGCAGCTCGTAAAGCACGAGAAATGGTGCAACGAAAGAATGTGCTAACAGGATCAGGATTGCCTGGTAAACTGTCAGATTGTGCTTCTAAAGATCCTTCCTTATGTGAAATTTATTTAGTAGAGGGAGATTCTGCGGGTGGAACAGCAAAACAAGGTCGAGACCGTGAGTTTCAAGCCATTATGCCGTTGAGAGGTAAAATTTTGAATGTGGAAAAAGCCATGACTCACAAAATTTTTGAAAATGAGGAGATAAAAAATATTTATACCGCTTTAGGAGTTAGAATTGGTACTGATGAAGATGAACGTGCTTTGAATGTCGAAAAACTTAGGTATCATAAAATAATAATTATGTGTGATGCTGATGTGGACGGTTCTCACATTGAAACTTTGATTTTAACTTTCTTCTTTCGTTACATGTACGAATTGGTTGAAAAAGGACATATTTTTATTGCAACACCTCCACTTTATTTGGTGAAAAAAGGGAAAGAACAACGTTATTGTTGGAGCGAAGAAGATAGAGAAAGAAATGTTAGTGAATTAGGTGCAGGAAAAGAAGCTAGCGTTCATGTTCAACGATACAAAGGTTTGGGAGAAATGAATGCAGAACAATTATGGTCAACCACCATGAATCCTGAATTTAGAACTTTACGACAAATTACCATCGATAGTGCTGCTTCTGCCGATCATACTTTCTCTATGTTGATGGGTGATGATGTTCCCCCTCGAAGACAATTTATTGAGGATAATGCTAAATATGCAAAAATTGACACCTAATCAATTGTGAAATATAAAAGATAAAAAAGCCCATCATTTGATGGACTTTTTTATAACTAAAGATTTTTAGAACTTATACCGATTAAACAAACAATATTATATGTTTGTTGGATGTTATTGTTACTATTTAAACCGAGCTGTACTTTTAATTCCTCCAAAAGGATTGGGATAAACATAACGCAACGAAAATTCATAAGCACCATTTTTATTGGTCGCATTACTTAATGAGGAGGTATTGATGTCGTAACTAAAACCAAAAGTATAGTTATCATATTGCATGATTAAAGCTAAAATTACAGCATCATTCCATCGGTAAAAAGCACCTCCACCAATTGCCATTCCTTTATTGTTTTTCGTGTATTTTGATGCTTGTTTAAGCATGTATAAAACATCAGAACCAAAAAATATTTCATTAATAGAACCTTGTTGGGAATAATATAAATAAGGTAAAATGGAAAATCTAGGATTTAGTCCAACAATAGCATTTCCATGCCAAATAAAACGATAATGCAATTGATCTGGTACTAAACTTTGAGTTTCAAAATCGGGTTTAGTAAGATGATGGAGTGAAACTCCACTAGTTAATAACAAGTTATTTCCAGAAAGATATTTCTCATTATTTCGATACGTCCAAACTAAACCTGAAGTGTAGTCGGTGGCACCAAAAGAAAAGCCATTAAATTCGCTTCCTTCACCAGTTTCAAAAGCCTGATTGTATTCGTATCCATCAAATTGATTTCCCCAAGTTAAGTTATCAATATTAGCAGAGCGTTGAAAATATCCTCCTTGAATACCTAAACCTAAGGTATTTTTAGCATTCAAATTTACATGATAAGCAATGCTTAAATTTACTTGAGTAGTTTTCATGAGAGAAGCACCCGCCTTATCATTAAACATATAAATTCCGCCAGCAAAATATCCAAAATTATTAGTACGAGTTGTTGGGTTTTTTAAATTCATATCTACAGCCGCCATCATTGTTACATAAGGTTCGCTGATACTTCCCCATTGAGTTCGGTAATTTAAAATTCCTCTCATCGTATATTCTGCACCTGCATTGGCTGGATTAACCAACAAAGGAGTCATGTTGGTTTGTGCCAAATGAATATCTTGTGCATACATTTTGGGTAATGTAAGGAAAATTAGGATGAGAATAAAGTTATGTTTTAGTTTCATATTTTATTTGAATAAGGTTACATTTCCTTTTAAACCAACTTCTTCTCCATTTACTAATGTGGCTTCAACTGTAAAGGTATAAACACCAGTATTTAAATCACTTCCTTTATTTGTTCCATCCCAGCAACCTCCAACATCGTTAGATTCATAAATTAATTCTCCCCATCTAGAATATACTCTAAATAAAACTTTTTCTAAACAATTATTATACACTTTTAGACAATCGTTATTTCCATCTCCATTTGGAGAAAATGAATTAGGAACAAATAAATCTCCACATATTTGATCTACATAAATTGTTACACAACTGGAGTTGATACACTCATTTTCGGTAGTAGAAACACAATAAGTGGTTGTTTCGTTGGGAGTAGCGATTGGATTAACACATGTTGAACAAGATAATCCTGTTGGTGGTAACCAATTAAAAGGACCAACACCTTGTGCAAAAATGGTGGCACTTTGTCCTAAAATAATATTAGTATCATTATATGCAGTGATAATTGGTAAGGGGGTTACAGCAATTGTATAGTTAGTACTATCTAAACAACCATTACTATTTACAATAACAGTATAGGTTGTAGTATCGTTTGGCATTACTGTAATATTCGCAGTAGTATCGGAAGTGCTCCAAATAAAAGAATTTCCACCTGAAGCACTTAACGTGGTTGATTCTCCAAAACAAATGGTGTTAGTTCCAGCAATCAATGCTATTGGTTGTGGTAAAACAGTAACCGTAACTTGAGATGAATCTAAACAACCATTATTATCTATTCCTACAACAGAAAAGCTGGTGGTGATAATGGGAGAAACATTGATTGATGAAGTGGTTGCAGAGGTATTCCAAATATAGTTGTTAGCACCTATTGCCGTTAAATTAGTTGATAATCCTTCACAAATAGTTGTATTCCCATTAATAGTAATGATAGGTAAAGGATTAACAACTACAGTATAGTTAGCACTATCTACACAATTGTTGGTATTTGTAACAATAACTTGATAAGTTGAAGTTGAACTTGGGTTGATATTAATTGAATCTAATACGCTTCCATTATCCCATAGGTAAGAACCACCGCCCGTTGCCAACAAAGTAGTTGATTCGCCATTGCAAATGGTATCGTTTCCAGAAATAGTGATGATTGGTAAAGGGTTTACGGTAATGTTGTGATAAGCAGTATCAACACATCCCCCAACATTTACAATAACCGAATAATTAGTTGTTACAGCTGGAGAAATGTTAATGGAAGAAGTTGCCGCCCCATTGCTCCATTGGTAAGTTCCACCTCCAGTTGCTGTTAAAGTTGTAGCAGTTCCAAAACAAATGGAGTCGTTTCCAGTGATGGTTGCAGTTGGGTTGGGAACTACTTGTATCAAAACACTGGTAGAATCAATACATCCATTTCCATTCGTTACAGCAACAGAGTAGTTGGTGTTAATCAATGGAGAAACACTTATTAAAGAGGTTGTTGCTCCAGTACTCCAACTATAAGAAGAACCGCCACTAGCTAAAAGTGAAGTAGCATTACCTTGGCAAATAATGGTTGAACCCGAAATTAAGGCTATCGGATTTGTATTTACGATAACATTTATTGTTGATGAATCGACACAAGTGTTAGCATCGGTAACTACAACAGTATAAGTTGAATTATTAGTAGGTGATACAACAATTGAATTAGTAGAACTTCCTGTATTCCATAGATAAGAACCACCTCCAGTAGCTGTTAATGTGGCTGATTGTCCATCACAAATGGTGTCGTTACCAGTAATCGTTACTATTGGCAAAGGGTTTACAGTTACTAATTGAGTTGTAGAATCTTTACATCCTCCTAAATCAACAACCACACTATAGGTGGTATTATTTGTTGGAGTTACATTGATTGAAGCTGAAGTATTTCCATTGTTCCATAAATAAGTTCCGCCACCAGATGCAGTTAATGTTGTTGAGTTACCATAACAAACGGTATTAATTCCATTAATCGAAGCAGTTGGGTTGGCAACAACTTGAATATAAATGCTAGATGTATCCGAACAGCCATTAGCATTTGTTCCGGTAACCAAATAAGTAGTGTCTGCTATTGGTGAAACAGAAATACTTGATAAAACACTTCCATTGTTCCATACATACGAATTTCCACCTGTAGCAGTTAATGTAGTAGATCCACCTTGGCAAATGATATTATTTCCTAAAATATTGATGATTGGTAAAGGATTAACCACAACGCTAGTTGTAGAGGAATCAATACATCCATTAACATCTGTAACAACAACGCTATAAGTTGAAGTTGAAGTTGGGGAAACGATGGTGGAATTCACCAAACTTCCTGTATTCCAATTGTACGAAACTCCACCAGAAGCAATTACGGTATCAGCATTACCGATACAAATAGGATTGTTTCCACTAATAGTTATAGATGGTAAAGGATTAACCGTAACAGGGAAATTGGCAGTATCTAAACATCCACCAACATCAACAATAACAGAATAAATGGTATTTGCTGTAGGATTTACCACTAATGAATCTAATGTTGAATTATCATTCCAAGTATATGTTCCTCCACCTGTTGCCTGTAATGTGAGGTTGTCTCCATTACAAATGGAAGTGGAGTTTGCAGTAATATTTGCAGTTGGGTTAGCAACGAGTTGAACAGTAACGGTATCAGCACCAACACATCCATTGATGTCTGTTCCAACAACATAATAACTGGTAGGAATAGCAGGAGTTACATTAATTGGATTACTTGTACTACCTGAATCCCAAACATAAGTGCTTGCTCCAGAAGCAGTAAGAGTTGCAGTTGAACCATTACATACGACTACTGGATTTCCATTGTTGATTAAAACTGTTGGTGGAGGATTAACAGTAATTGTTTTAGTAAGAGTTTGTTTATTGCCGCAAACACCCTCAACTGTTAATGTGTATGTAGTTGTCGTTGATGGAGTTACAGTGATATTTTGTGTAGTTTCTCCTCCAGGCATCCACAAGTAAGAGGAAGATAAAGCGGGGCCATAAAGCGTAGTGGAATCTCCAAAACAAAGAGATGGTTTTAGCGTAACAATATCTGGGAAAAGAATACCTGAATTGGCGGTAATGGTATAATTACAAATGTCTCCAGCAAAACCATCAATCATCAAAAAGTAATCGTTACCAATAATTAAATTGTTAGCGGTTATTGTAAATCCAGTAGAACTTTCTTCAAAATTCGAAACAGGGGTAAAATTACAGCAACTCGTGGCAGCTTCAAAAATTTGCATTTGAATTCCACCCGAAGGATAATTTCCTATCCAACAATCGCCTATGGCAACATTTAATATTGCGGTGGTATTTCCTGCAGTAAAACGTATCCAGGAGTTGTTGTTAATTTGAACATCAAAAGCTGAAGAGCCTGTTCCCCAAGGTCCTGCTTGTCCAAAAATTCCTCCTGTATTTGTACCTGGGGTGTAGGTGTAAGTGGGAGGATTGTTTTGTTCTGCATCTCCTCTCATGTTACAAGGTCTGTCTGGAGTGTAAGCAGCACTAGTTGAACCACTATATCCATTCAAATCACATATATATAGTGCCGTAGAGCAAAAATCATTTATAGGGGAAGAAACACAAAAGCCGAAATTTCCAGAAGTTGTTCCAAAACCCCAATAACGAATGTAGTAAGTTGTTCCAGAAATTAATCCAGTTTGAGAAATAAAAGGTTTAAAATCATTAGATGTTCCTGGGTAATTGTTATCATCAGAACATGCAATTTGAGTTAGAGTCCCACAAGTTCCACTATATAATGCCATAACACCATCATTAATTCCATAATTTGGCTCTGTAGTAATCGTAATTTGTCCATTTGCTGGAGCAATAACACTAAACCAAATATCGGCACTTCCTGCACTAAAACCACCTTGCTGAGGAGCACCACCACCCACACAAGCTGAAGGGGTTGGAGATCCCATTGAGGCTGTTGCTCCAACTGTTGAGAATTGCAAAAAATTACAATCGGAGGTAACAGCTGGTAGTGCAATTGCATTACAAGGTTCATCATTTGTTGGTGTTGCAGAAGCAGATGGTCCAGTGATGCAAATATCAAAAGGATAACCTCCTCCTCCATAATAATCATAAACACGAATAAAATAAGTGCTTCCAGGAGTTAAACCTACCATATTAATGGATTCGTTTCCATTGGTAAAAGCAACATCTTCACATTGCGAAGAGTTTAACGTACTACAAGTCCCAGAAAATACCTCAAGCACAGGATCCATTAATGAAGATGGGTCAACAGTTATTGTGGCTGTTGTATTTACAGCAGTAAAACTAAACCATACATCATCATCTGCATTACCAGCACATCCAAGCATAGATTGGGTGGCACCAACAGAAGTTGAAGCTGTATTTACACAACTGGTATTAATTAATAAATTAGTTGCTGCAGCACAATTGTTGTTACTTGGTGCAGGTGGAGGGTTGGTAACACAAATCGTAAAAGTTCCAGAACCAGAACCAACGCCATAATGATAGACTCTAATTCTATAAGTTGCACCAATAGACAATCCAGTTGCGTTAATTACTTCGTTTTGTCCTGTAAATGTTGCATCCATACAAGATAAAGTAATTAAAGAGGAACATAAACCAGAAAATAATTGTACCACAGGATCCATTGATGCACTTGGTACTACAACAATTTGATGAGAAGTACTGGTAGCAACAAATTGATACCACACATCATCATCAGCATTACCAACACAGCCAGCAATATTTTGTGATGCACCGATTGTTGTTCCATTGGTTGGACTTGCACAATTTATCGTTACCCCAATAGGTGTAGCAGCAGAACAATTATCAGCCTGTGCCAAATTAATCTTAAAGCTAAATAAAGATAAAATAGTTAGTAGTGGATATAAAATTCTCATGGATAATAGTTGATTAATTTAATCTAACAAAACTTCTGTGGTCAACTCATTTGGTAAAAATCCATGAGCAGAGATAATATGTTTTAAATCAGTTGGTTGAAAAAGTAGGTCGCCTTCTGAATTTCTTCTTCTTTCCTTTACAAGCACGATTAATTGTGCGGTTTTATTTTCTGGCTTATATTTAATTTTAACTTCTATAACACTAGTTAATAACTGAACTTCTTTTTCCATTTCATCAATTATTGATGCATCCATTACAGCATTAAAGCTATAATAATAAATAGTTTTAATGGGGTTGTTATTGGTTAGTTGTTGAGCAAAGCTTGCTGAGAAAAACAAAAATAACATGGAACAAAAAGAGAAAACAGATTTCATTGAATAAAATGTTAATAGGTTTCGAGATACACGATAATAGGATATTTAGTAAAAAATTACGCTACCAAAAAATAATAATTAAGGCAAAGATACTTAGAATAAATATACAAGTCAAATTTATTAGTTTTTCACTAATTCGTTTTAGATAATAATTACCTTTGGAGCCAAAATTAGTATAAAATGAGCAATAAATACAAAATGAAATTTGCAACAAAAGCAATACATGCAGGATTAGAACCAGATTCTGCAACTGGAGCAATAATGACTCCAATATATCAAACTTCAACTTATGTGCAAGAAGGAGTTGGAAATCATAAAGGGTATGAATATTCGAGAACTTTAAATCCTACAAGACATGCGTTAGAGAAAAATTTAGCAGCCATCGAAAATGGTAAATTTGGAGCTTGTTTTGGCTCTGGTTTAGCAGCAATGGATTGTGTAATAAAAATGTTAAATCCTGGTGATGAAGTGATTTCTACCAACGATTTATATGGTGGTTCATATCGGCTTTTTACTACCATTTTTGAGAAATATGGCATTAAATTCCATTTTGTTCCAATGCACAATACCGATGCTATTAAAGAAAAAATTAATAGTCGTACCAAATTGATTTGGGTAGAAACCCCAACCAATCCAATGATGAATATTATTGATATTGAGGCTGTAAGCAAAATTGCAAAAAGCAACAACATTTGGTTGGCTGTAGATAATACTTTTGCTTCGCCTTACTTACAAAATCCTTTAGATTTAGGTGCTGATATTGTCATGCATTCTGTTACTAAATTTTTAGGAGGTCATTCGGATGTGGTGATGGGTGCTTTAATTGTAAATGATGAAAAAATAGCTAAAGAAATGTATCGAATTCAAAACAGTAGCGGTGCCGTTTGCGGTCCACAAGATGCTTTTTTAGTGTTAAGAGGAATTAAAACACTTCATTTAAGAGTTCAACGACATTGTGAAAATGGAAAAGAAGTTGCCCATTTTTTAAGAAATCACCCTGAAGTTGATAAAGTTTATTGGCCTGGGTTTGAGAATCATCCCAACCACGATATTGCTAAAAAGCAAATGCGAGGTTTTGGAGGAATGATTTCATTTACATTAAAAGGAAATCAATTGCAAGACGCATTAAATGTGGTTAAAAAGGTAGCAATATTTTCATTAGCAGAATCTTTGGGAGGCGTAGAATCATTAATTGGACATCCAGCAACAATGACTCATGCTGCAATTCCAAAAGCAGAAAGAGAGAAAACAGGAGTAGTAGACTCCTTAATTCGATTAAGCGTTGGTGTTGAAGATGTTGAGGATTTAATAGCAGATTTACAACAAGCATTAGGTTAATGAACGAATACAATAAGACAAAAAAGCATTATAGTATTTTTTATCCATTTAACGTTAATATTTACCGTTAATCAAATAATTGTTTAATATTTAATTATAATAACTATATTTGATACAACTAACATAACATAAACACGACTTATGAAATCTATTCGACTATCTTTAATAATGATTGTATTGTTTGTCATTTCAGCAAACACTTATGCTCAAAATATAAAAACTGGTAATTGGTGCAGAACCGACCAATACATGCAAGAAAAATACAATCAAAACCCAGCATTATTAATCCAAAATGAATTAATAGAACAATATATTTTAGATCATCGCGAAGAAATTAAAGCAAGCACAAATGATAAAAAAACCATTAATTTTATTATTCCAGTGGTTTGGCATGTTGTTTCCTACAATGGCAATGGTTATGTTTCTAAAGCAGATATTGATGATCAAATGCTTACTTTAAACGAAGATTATCAACGATTAAATGCGGATGCAGTAAATACAAGACCACAATTTGCTCCTTATGCAGCAGATGTTCAGGTAGAATTTAGGCTTGCACACCTTGATCCTAATGGAAATTGCACCGAAGGAATAGTAAGGGTTGAATCTCCTTTAGCCGAAAATGCTGATGACAATGTAAAATCGGTTAGTTATTGGAATAGTAAAAAATATTTTAATATTTGGACAGTATTATCCTTTGCAGGAGATAATCCTCCTTCCATCATCTTGGGCTATGCACAATTTCCAGCTTCTGGAATTAATGCCACTTATGGTGTTGTTGTTAGATATAATTATGTAAGTAGAACTGATAGAACTTTATCTCATGAAGTAGGTCATTGTATGGGGTTGTACCATACATTTCAAGGCGGTTGTTCAGGAAGTAGTTGTGCTTCGGCTGGAGATAACTGTTGTGATACACCGCCAGTAGATGTTGCTACTTATGGTTGCCTTACAACACAAAATACTTGTAATACTGATGCCAATGGACCAGACCCATGGGCAAGTACTAACATGGAAGATCAAATAGAAAATTACATGAGTTATGATGCCTGTCAGAATATGTTTAGTCAAGATCAAAAAACTCGAATGAATACTTATTTGAATTCAACAAGCACAAGTACAGGATTAAAACAATTAACAACTCCCGCCAATCTTTCATTTACAGGAACAGCAGACCCTTATGGACCAGTTACCTGTGCACCAATTGCAGATTTTACTTACGATAAAGAATTTATTTGTGAAGGATCTTCAGTTACTTTTACTGATGAATCCTATAATGCTATACCTACTGCTTGGAATTGGACTTTTATAGGAGGAACACCATCTTCTTCATCTGTTGCAAATCCAACAATAACTTATAACACTGCAGGAACATATAGTGTAACTCACCAACCATCCACCTCTGCTGGAAGTGATGTCATTACAAAAACCAATATCATAACAGTTAGTTCATTAACAGCAGATTATGTAGGACCAATCATTGATGGCTTCGAAAATACTACTCAATTTAATAATGATTGGATACTCGGGAATGGTTCAGATGCATATAATTGGGAAAATACTACTTTAGCGGCAGCAACTGGAACTCATTCAATCAGAATAAATAATTATAGTGTGCCTTCTAGTAGTTCTGATGTAGATTATATTGTTAGCCCTTCTTATGATTTATCTGCATCAGCTAATAAATTGGTTAAATTTAAAGTCGCATTTGCTAAAAAAATAGCAGGAAATACAGATCGATTAATGGTTTATTATTCTTTAAATTGTGGTGGTACATGGATACTTAAGATGCCTATTACTACAGGTAATTTAAAAACTGCTCCAGATCAAACAACCCCCTTTATTCCCAATTCATCACAATGGGTAGAAAAAACTATTGATTTTACTTCTTTAGGTGCTTCAACAAACATTCGATTGAAATTTCAATTTGAATCTGCAGGTGGAAATAACATCTATTTGGATGATATTAATATTGGAGGAGCTGTTGGTGTTGATGAATTCTTTGATAATATTGGAAGTTTTTATGTCTATCCAAATCCAACTCATTCGAATGCTCAAATTTCATTCAATTTAATAAAAGATGTAAAAAATCTTAGTATCAAGATTAGAAATACTCTTGGTCAAGTTGTTACCGAAGTTGTAAATGGACAATCATTCAATTCTGGAAAATATACTCTGAAAATCGATGAAGAAAGAAAATTAGCATCAGGTATTTATTTTGTTGAATTTAACGCTGATAAAAACAGTAAAACAAAAAAATTAATAATTCAATAACAACTTCCACTATTATGATTAACCTAAAGTACCGAATTAATTCGGTACTTTTTTTTTGATTTTATCACAAAAACACCTAATCTTCAACCGAATATGTAATTACATGTATGAATTAAAATATTTTAATTAAATTTGAGGAGCATAAGACTTAACTAAAACTAATTTTTTATGAACACGAAGTCTCACAAATACAAACAAATAAAATATAAAATTATGCGTAAAACAATCAAACTTTTATTTTCCACAACATTGCTTGCACTTTTTTCTGTTAATGCATTCTCTCAGGTTGATTTAAGTGAACCCGATAGAATTTATTGTGGAACAGCTGTTATTAATAATCAAAGATTAGCAGAGAACCCATTGATTCAATATATAATGGATGAACAAAATAGACTAGCAAAAGAATATGAAAAAAATCATGATGCTAGTAAAATGGGTGTAATTAGTTATACCATTCCTGTGGTTTATCACATTATTCATAACAATGGACCAGAAAATGTTTCAAAAGCAACAATTGAAGCCTCTATTGCTAATTTAAACGAAGATTTTCAAAAATTAAATGCAGACATTAGTCAAGTAGTTTCAGCTTTTACTGGAATTGCTGCTGATTGTGAAATACAATTTAGATTGGCACATAAAGATCCTAATGGAAATTGTACCGAAGGTATTACTAGAACAGTTTCTACTCAAACTTATGCAGCAGGTGAGGGTGTGAAAAGTTTAGTGAATTGGAATGCATCAGGTACACAAAAATATTTACAAATATGGGTTGTAGAAACATTATCGAGTGGCGCTGGAGGCTATTCTTACTATCCTGGATATGCACCTAGTGGAAGTGCTGAAGGAGTTGTTATTCGTTCTGCTCAATTAGGAAACTCAGTAACTCACGAAGTAGGTCATTATTTGAATTTGCCTCACTGTTGGGGAAATTCTAACGATCCTGGATTAGCTGGAAATTGTAGTGGTGATGATGGCGTTTCGGATACACCCAATACAATTGGAAATACTACTTGTAATACTTCTGCTGTTTCTTGTAGTAGTTTAGACAACGTTCAAAATTATATGGAATATTCATTTTGTGAACGAATGTTTACCAATGGGCAAAAAAGTAGAATGCATTCTGCCTTAAATTCCAGTATAGGTACACGTAATAATTTATGGTCATCCGCCAATTTAATTGCTACTGGAACGAATAATCCTTATGGAGCAGTTACTTGCGCACCTGTTGCTTTATTTTCTTATGGGGGGTTCTATAAATTAAAGTTTTGATATTCAAATAATTATGTGTATATTTACGTTACAAATCAACACATTAAGCGATGAAAAAGCAACTATACAAA
>Ga0100377_1000842_pt1 | contig 26605 bp, 17 predicted proteins | sample CryGeymeta201501_FD_83664 | JGI IMG/M metagenome (GOLD analysis project Ga0100377, IMG submission 83664) | Groundwater microbial communities from Crystal Geyser aquifers in Utah, USA - Crystal Geyser metaG 2015-01 | ecosystem: Environmental > Aquatic > Deep subsurface > Groundwater | place: USA...
CTCTCTCGATCGATGTGCGGGGTTCACGGCTCGCTGACAGCGGAGACTCTGCCGGCCGGCGCCAGGATGGACGGATGGCGAGAACGGATGGCGATGTGCAACGTGTTCGAGTTGTTCGTGAATTACAAACCGTGGACCAGGAGAGGGCCCGATCACCCCCCGTTCACGAGGGGTCGCCGCTGCCCGCGAGGGCGGAGCCCGAGCGGATGCAGCGGAGGGGGAGCTCTCCCGCACTACCGACCCCCACCGCTACGGTACCCAACGAGAAGTGAACAAGAGACAGTGCTCGCGAGGGGGCCGAGGCCGTTCGCGAGGGCGTAGCCCGAACGAAAACGGCTGCGGGGGAGCCGCCGGATTGGCGCGCCGCCGCGCACCGGTATATTCTGTCGCGCAGACCAGGTTTTGTCGCCCTGTCGGGCGGCGTTATGTCTCCCCCGCGTCAGGCGTGCACCATGAATGTCTTTGCTGGCCGCTACCTCCTGCTCTCCTCGCTCGGACGGGGCGCGCAGGGGCTCGCCCTGCGGGTCGCCGACACGCTGGCGGGGGATCGGCCGGCGGTGCTGAAGCTTGGTTTGTCGGGGCGGGAGGACGTGGACGGGACGATCGCGGAGTTTGAGAGTCTGGCGTCGATCGTGAGCCCGTCCATTGCGCCGGTGTTGGAGCTGGGGTTCGCGTCGCGGGTGGATGTGCGCAAGGCGATGGAGGTGGTCGGGGAGGGGGCGTCGAGTGAGGGGGTGAGCACGCGGCCGTACCTGGTGAGGGCGTGGGTGGATGGGCCGGACATCCTGACGTGGGCGAGCCAGGCGGAGACGACGCTGGAGGACGCGCTGACGGCGCTGGCGCTGCTGGCGGAAGCGGTGGATCAGCTGCATCGGGTGGGGGTGCTGCACGGGGACATCAAGCCGGATCACGTGCTCGTCACGACGGACGGGGCGGGGCGGCCGAGGCCGGTGCTGATCGACTTCGGGTTGGCGAGCCGGGGGGTGGAGGGGACGCGGGGGGGGACGCCGGGGTATCTGGCGCCGGAGCGGCTGCGGGGGCAGCGGGCGACGATGTCGAGCGACCGGTTCGCGTTCGGGGTGGTCGCGGTGCAGACCTTGTTGGGGCGTCGGGAGGGGGTGCGGGCGGCTACGGGCGTGGAGCAGCTGCCGCCGGGGTTGGAGGGGGTTCCGGCGAGGGCGTTGCAGGGGTTGAGGAGGCTACTGGACCCGGATCCGGCGCAGAGGGCGGGGTTGGATGCCACCATTACCGCGCTCATCCCGGCCGACCGGGTCACCGAGGGGTTTGGTGTGTCGGTCAACCGGCAGCTGCCGTTCCTGGGGCATGGGCGGCTCAGGCTGGTGGACCAGCTCGCCGGGAGGGCGACGCGGCAGCCGGGGACGGTGACGCTGCTGGTGGGCGATCGCGGGGCGGGGCGGTCGAGGAGCCTGCAGAAGCTGGCGTGGAGCCTCCAGAGCCTCGGGGTGCCGACGCTGCATGTGCTCGACGCCACGGCGCCGTGGCGTCGGCTGATCGAGCTCGGGCCCCGGCTGGCGGCGCTGGAGGGGCGCACCTTCGACGCGCCCGACCCGCGCGACGTCGCCGGGGACCGTCCGCACTGGCTGCGCAACCTCGCCGAGTCGCTCGCGGAGGCCGCGCCGGCCGCTCGGGTCGCCATCGCGTGGGACGACATCGGGGAGGACCTGATCGATGGGCTGGATGGCGTCGAGGCCATGGCGCTGCTGCTGGAGCGGCTGCCGGGGCGGCTGCACCTGTACGCGACCGCCACGCCGGATCGGGTCGCGCGGCTCGAGTCGATGTTCGCTGCCGTGGGGGTGGAGGCGCACGTGCTAGAGCGGCTCTCGCGGGACGATCTGGACGGGCTGGCCGGGCCGCCGCTCCACCTCGGTCGCAACGAGCTCGATCGGCTCTACGAGCGGTCGGGTGGGCTCCCGGCCAGGCTGCGGCGGCTGGTCTTCGAGGACACGGAGGAGGTGGAGGCGGGGCACGAGGACTGGGTTCAGGCGCTTGTGGGGCTGCTGCCAGGCGGGGCGTCCGTGGCGGAGCTGCTCCGGGCTGCCGAGGCCGTCGGCCTCGAACGCCGCGCCCTCCACACCCTCCTCGCCCGCCACCTCGCCGGGGCCCGGCTCGCGGTGACCACCTCGGCCGACAGCGCGCACACGCTGCTGTACACCGCGCGCGTGCCGCGCCTCGAGGACCTGCCGCCGCAGGAGCGGCAGCTGCTCGGGCAGGCGCTGGCCGCCGTCGCGCACCATCACCCCCAGCTCGCCATACTGGCCGCCGCGTTCGAGCGCGACGAGGCGCGGCTGCTGGAGGCCTGGAGCCGGCACGGGCAGGCGTTCCTCGAGCTCCAGAGCCGGGCCCTGGTGCTGACGTTGCTGGAGCCCGCGCTGGCCGTGACGGCGTCGCCGACCATCATCGACGCGTACACTGACGCCGCGCTGGACTCGGGGCAGTTCGGCCGCGCGCGCGCGGCCCTCGCCAGGACGCGTACCCTCACGCCGCTCCCCGCCACGGGCGTCCGGGCGCGGCTGCTCCAGCTCGCCGAGGCCCGCCTCGCCTTCGCAGCGGGCGACATCAAGGCCGCCAGCGCCCTGCTCGAAGGGCCGGGCGACGACCTGCCGACCCTGCACGCCGCCCACGCCGCGCACGTGCTGGCCCAGGTGGAGCTTCGCAGCGGCGACTACGCCGGTGCGCGCGGTCGCGCGGAGGCGGCCGCCGGCACCCTCGCCAGCTTGGCCTTGCCTGCGGCGGTCAACCTGCGCGCCCAGCTCGCCGTGCTGGCCGCCGCCGCCGCGGCCTTCCTCGGTGAGCAGGCCAGCCAGGACCTCGACGAGACGCTGGATCTGAAGGCCCTCCCGCCACGCATCCGGGCCCGGTACCACGCGCTGCGCGCTGTGGCGGCCTATATGCGGGGGCACGTCGATGAGGCCACCGACCGGTATCGGGCCGCCCTCGACATCGTGGAGCAGGAGGGGCTTGACGAGGACCGTCCGCTGTACCTGCTCAACCTCGGCACCGCCTTTGAGCGGCAGGTGCGGCTGTCCATGGCGAGGGAGTACTACAACTTCGGGATCCGGTCGTGCACGCCGTCGACGCGGCCGTCGACGCGGGCGTTGCTGCTCGCCAACCGGGCCAACGTGGACATCAAGCTGGGGCGGACGGCCGAGGCGCGGGAGCTGCTGGCCGCCGCGGGGCGGATCGCGCGGGCGGCCGCGCTCGACGCCATCGCCCGGTTCGTCTCCCACCTCGAGGCCGACGCCGACGCGGTCGATGGACGGCTCGACGCGGCGTTGACCGTGTATGCCCGGTGCGCGGAGTCCTACGCGGATGGGGGCGACCTGCGTCACGCGGTGGAGCTGCACCTCAAGGCGGGGCTGGCGGCCATTCGAGGGGGCGACGCGACGACCTCCCGGCGTCACTTCGAGCGGGCCGAGGCGGACGTCGGCGACTTCCCGGACCTCAAGCCGCTGGCCGCCATCCTGCTGGCCGAGCTGACCATCGCCCGCGGCGGCATCGACGTGATGGCGGGGGTCGATCGGTACCTGCGGGCGCTGGAGCAGGCGCTGGAGGCCAACGACGACCTGACGGTGCTCACCGAGGCGCTCGGGCTCGACCGCGCCCTGGACCGCACCGGTCACCGGCACGATCCGCTGGCGGAGCAGCAGCTTCGGGCGATCACGGGGCGGGCGTGGCGTCGGGTGGCCATCGCGCTCACGCCGGAGCTGCGGGGTGACTTTGCCCGGCACCTCGGCCTGGATGTGCTGGATACCGGGCCGCAGCAGCCCGGCTACACCTTGCCGACGATGCCGGGTGGCCCGGAGGCGCGCGGGGCGGTCCCTGGCTCGGCGCCGCGCCTGCCGGACCCGGGTCACAGCCGCCCTGCCCTCCAGACCCGCTACGCCGAAGGCGTGGGCGAGGAGGTGGCCCACCGGTTCTATCGGATGCTCTCGCTCAACCGGCGCATCCTCGGCGAGACGGACCTGGAGCGGCTGATCCCGGCGGCGCTGGACATCGCCATCGAGCTGGCCGGGGCCGAGCGGGGCTTCCTGCTGCTGAGGGAGCGTGCGGACGGGCCGTTCGAGGTCGCGTTCAGCCGGGACGTGGACGGCAGGGCGATCTCGGAGGCGCATCTGCAGGTCTCCAGCACGGTCGCCATGCAGGTCGTTGACAGCGGGCAGCCTGTCGTGGCGGTGGACGCCGGGCTGGATGGGCGGCTGCAGCACGCCGTCAGCGTGCACAAGCTCCAGCTCACGGCGGTGCTCTGTGTGCCGATCACCGATCGTGACGAGGTGCTGGGGTGCCTCTACCTCGACCATCGGTCGAGTCCAGGGGCCTTCGACGCCGAGCGGGTGCGGATGATCGCCGCATACGCCGACCAGGTCGCGATCGCCCTCGTGGTCGCGCGGCAGGTGCAGGCGCTGCGGGGCGAGCGCGACGAGCTACGCAAGGCCCGCACCCGCATCGAGGACCTGCTGGCGGAGAAGGAGGAGCTGCTGACGGACCTGCGCACCCGGTGCGACCACCTCGAGGCGGAGGTCGCGCGGGAGCGTCACCACACGGGGCTGCGCTACGATTATGGCAACATCATCGCGCACGCGCCGGCGATGCGCGCCGTGTTTGAGCAGGTCGACCGGGTGGTGGGCACGACGCTGCCGGTGGTCGTGCACGGCGAGTCGGGGACGGGGAAGGAGCTGATCGCCCGGGCGATCCACTTCAACGGGCCGCGGCAGCGGGCGCCGTTCGTCGCCGTGAACTGCGGGGCGCTGGCCGAGACGCTGCTGGAGAGCGAGCTGTTCGGCCACAAGAAGGGCGCGTTCACGGGCGCCAACACGGACCGGCAGGGCCTGTTCGAGGCCGCGCACGGCGGCACGCTCTTCCTCGACGAGGTCGGCGAGATGTCGCTCGGGATGCAGGTGAAGCTGCTGCGCGCGCTGCAGGAGGGGCGGGTGAGGCCGGTGGGCGCCACGCGGGAGGTGGAGGTCGACGTGCGGGTCATCGCCGCCACGCACCGCGATCTGGGCGCGATGATGGCCGCCGCGGCGTTCCGGCAGGACCTGTTCTACCGCCTCGCCACGCTGATCATCCGGCTGCCGCCGCTGCGGGAGCGCCGGGAGGACATCCCCTTGCTCGTGCGGCACTTCCTGCAGGTCCACTGCGAGCGGGCCGGGTCCGCCGAGCCCGAGGTCGGCGGCGACGCGCTGCAGGTCCTCATGGGCGCGGACTGGCCCGGCAACATCCGCCAGCTCGAGAACATCGTGCGCGCGGCCACGGTGCTCGGCGGGGCGCGCATCACCGGGGAGCTGCTGTTGACCCTGCTGCACGGGCAGCACACGCGGGCCTCGGGCGGGCCGAGCGGGGGGCCCGGCGCGGCGGAGGGCGTCCGGGTGGGGAGGCCGAGGAAGTGCTCGCGGGAGGAGGTCCGGCAGGCCCTCGCCCGGTTCGGTGCGCAGCGGCAGGCCGCTGCGGACCACCTGGGCATCTCCACGCGGACCCTCCAGCGCTACCTCCAGAAGTTCGACCTCGGCTGAGCGACCGTTGTTTCACGTGGAACAGGGCCGGGAGCGGGGGGGGGCAGGGGACGCGAAGAAAAATCAAAACCAATCCGCGATGGGCTGCGTTGATGGGCTTGTCTCGTGTTCGAACCCCTGCTCAACCACCACCTCTCGAGGTTCCCCATGAAGCGCACCCTCACCGCCCTGTTCACCGCCCTCGCCCTGCTCGCCACCACCGCCACCGCGTTCGCCCAGACCCCGATGCCCGAGGTGGGCGTGGACAAGGCCGCGGACGAGACCGTCACGGCGAAGGTGACCCAGTACGACTACGACGACGACCAGATCGACGGCGACTTCAACACGCCCCTCGGCACCGTCGTCACGGGCGACATGCACAAGAAGATCCGCAGCCTGATCACCGTCCGCGACAGCTTCCACGACGAGCTGATCAAGTCCAGCGACGACCTCTGATACCGCCCTCCCCCCGGTTGAGCCCGTGGCACAGACCCGCCCTGCGGCCTGACGCTCACCGGGCTCCCCCTTCGTGTCGTTCGTGAGTCCGGCGAGTGCCGCCAGGCGCAGCTGCGGGCCCTCCGGGACTGCTGCGGCGAGTGTCTGGTTCGCGCTGGGGTGCCGAAGGACTCCTTGGCGGTGCTTCAGGAGCTTTTGGGGGTGCCCGAGGACCATCCGGCGATGCTTCGGGAGCTTTTGACGGTGCCCGAGGACGATCTGGCGATGCTTGGGGAGCCCATGGAGGGTGCCCTGGGACTATCTGGCGATGCTTCGGGAGCTCTTGAGGGTGCCCGAGGACTATCTGGCGGTCCTTTGGGAGCTCTTGAGGGTGCCCGAGGACTCTTCGCCTCGTTCGGTCGAGGCGCGAACACGGCCGCTCAGGGGTCGAGCCGATGATCGGTGACGCCGCTCGTGGCGGCCGCGCCAATGCCCGCGCCGATGCCCACCCCATAGAACGAAAATCCGAACGCGATGAGACCGCTGATGGCCATGCGCTCGGACAGATCGAGCCGCGCGCTGCCGCCGTTGTCGAGGCCGCTGATGGTGAAGCCCGCGGCGGCCCCGACGAGCGCGGCGATGCCGACGCCTACCAGCGCGTAGTCCTGCCACACCTTGCGACCGGTGGCGACCTTGAGCTCCACCGCTTCGAGGTCCGTGCCGTCCCGCCGATGTTGGGCGAGGGCCTCGAGCTCGGCGGCGGTGGGCTCGGCGAAGACGCCGGTGTGGGCGGTGCGGGCGACCTTGATGGTCTCGATCTCGAAGGGCTCCAGCTCGCCGCTGGCGGGGTCGGGGACGAGGAGGGTGCCGCCGGAGACGTCGGGCATGTTGTCGGGGCGGTAGATGTAGGTGTGGTCGCAGCCCCAGACGGTCAGGGCGCACAGGGTGCCCACGAGGGCCATGGTCCCCAGGTGCGCGGGTCGGTCGGGTCGTGCCATGAGGCCGGTCTCCTTCGTCGGTGTCGGGGCGCGTCGCGCGGACGACGGCGCCACCACCGTAGCGCGTGGGCGGCGGGATGGAAACTCTGCCGGTAGAGGCCGGTGGCGACGGGCTCGGCCGGTCCGCTGGGGAGGAGGTGTGGGTTCAGCTCAGCTCGCGCATGAGCTCTGTGGCGCGCTCGGCGAGCACGGGGTCCTGGAGGCAGCGCTGAATGATGGGGAGGTTCTGGGGGCCTTCGAGGGCGAGGATCTCGAGGGCGCCGTGGCGGACGGAGGGGTGTTCGTCCTGGTTGAGGCGCCGCAGGAGGTCGGGGCGTCGGGTGGGCCACTGCTCCTGGAGGGTCATGAGCGCCATGGAGGCCTCTCGGACGGCGGGGTTGTCGTGGTCGAGGGCGGCGCGGAGGGGGTCGAGGGCGAGGGGGCCGAAGAGCATCACGCGCCAGGCGGCCTGCTGGCCGGGGTCGTCGTTGGGCTCGTCGATGCCGGGCAGGCCGGTGCCGAGCTCGTCGATGAGGGTCGGGAGGCGGTGGAGCTGCTGGGCGAGGTGGTGGCGGCGGGTGAGCTGGCCGGGCTCTGCGGCCAGGTCCATCAGCCAGGCCAGCACGACGGGGTCCTCGATGACGGGGAAGGCCTCGGCGTACTCCTTGAGGTCCTGGTTGAAGGTGTGGAGGAGGAAGGCGATGCGGGCGACGCGGTTGAGGTCGACGAGGTCTTCGGCGAGCACCTCCCAGAGGCTCTGTTGGAGGAGGGGGATGTAGCGGAACCGGGCGAGTCGTTTCTTGTCCTGTTTGAACAGGTGGAGGACGCTCAGGACGGGGACGTCTTCGAGGGCGCCGCGGAGCTCGGCCCACTCCTGGGGCTTGAGGTGGCGGGTGGTGTCGGCGGTGAAGCGGCGGCTGAGCCACCAGCCGGCGCCGCCGATGGCGGCGCACAGGGGGAGCGCGGCGCACCAGAGGCCCCAGCCCGGCGACCACAGCAGGGCCACGAGGAGGATGAGGCCGCTCAGGAAGAGGGCCGCAGCCTGGATGCCGTAATATTTGATCCGTCGGTCCAAGCCTGTCACCCTTGCCGCGGTTGTCGTCGACCGCCAGGAAGCGTAGTCGACCGTGCGGTTGGTGGTCAACGCCACCGTGCGCGGGAATGGCAAAGCCACCAGCCGGTGTAGTATACAAGCGCGGTCGACGGTCACCTTAGCTCACGCTGTGTTCGCGCCAGGCACGCATCACTCGCCGCATCGCACACGCGCCACCCCCATCGTTCATCGAGATCGGGCGCACCGGCCCATCCAGGAGAAGCGACACCCCATGCAACGCTCCCTCAGACTGCCCCTCGCCTTCGCCGCCGCGCTGGTCGCGCTCGTCCTGGCCTCCACCGCAGGCGCGACGCCCACGCCGCCGAAGAAGATTGATACGGACGTCAAGACGCCGCAGGTCTTCCGCTACAAGTTCAAGCCGGGTGACACCCAGCGCTACGACACGGTCATGGCGCAGGCGATCAAGATGGACGGCGCCAACAGCGGGATGCCGCCGGTCGATACGACCTCGACGATCAAGGCGACCATGCGGACGAAGACCGAGTCGGTCGACCCCGAGGGCGCCGCGACCCTGACGACGACCTACGACGCGCTCGAGCTGGCGATCACCCAGAACGGCGTGCAGGTGGACAAGAGCCAGGTCGCCCCGCTCGAGGACATGCTGCGCGGCATGACCTCCCGCAGCCAGATGACCGACCGCGGCGAGCCCCGGGACGTGAAGATCGACGGCCAGGACCAGGGCATGAAGCAGCTCACCGAGTCCATGAAGTCCGCCCTGGTCGGCACCAACCCGGTCTTCCCCGAGAAGGGCCTGAAGCCGGGTGAGAGCTGGGCGCAGAAGATCCCCATGAACCTGGCCCAGGGCGGCTTGAAGCTCACGATCAACTTCGATGTGAAGTACACCTTCCTCGGCTTCGCCAACGTCGGCGACGTGCGCACGGCCATCTTCCGGACGGACGTCGAGAGCTCGATGAACGACGACGCCAACGCGCTGGGCAACGCCAGGTTCAAGGTCTCGGGCGCGGGCAAGGGGCTGGGCTACCTGTACTTCGACCCGAGCCGCGGCACGGTGGTCAAGAGCGACCTGGAGATGAAGCAGAGCACGGACATGACCGTGGACGCTGGCCAGGGCCCGTCGTCGATCAAGATGACGCAGACGACCTCGGCGACGATGGATCTCAAGAAGTAGTTTGGGCTCGTCTAGAAATAGGTGGTCTGTTTGTGACGAGGGATTCTTCGTTCAGACAAGGAGCGAGACCGAAGGCGTGGCACCGCCACGTCGAGATCGAAGCGACGCTGGCTGGGCGGAGAAGCACCGTCACAAATAGCCAACTTGTTTCCCAACGAACCCTTTGTCTCCTGTGGGCTCCCGCGTCCGCGGTGGAGCCCCTGGCCCCTCCCTTGCACAACGTCCTCCCGCGACCCGGCGAACCCGACAAGCCGCCCTGCGAAGCCCGCAGCAGCGGGCCTTGCTTGGAGGAGCCGCGTCGCGTTGCGCGGTGCGCGCGTCGGAAATCCGAAGCGCGCGCCAGAAACCCGAGGTGGGCCAGGGGGCTGCGTCTCGGTCGCGTCGGAGGACACGATGGTCAGGGATGCATGGCGGTGGGCGACGCTCACCTTGATCGTCGGGCTGATCGCCCCCATGGCCGCGTGCCAGGACGAGCCCACCTACGCGCGGACGAGCGTCAACGACGACGCCGGCGGATCACCCGACACAACGTTGGACGTCGTCGAGGACACGGCCGAGGACGTGGCCGAGGATGTGCCGCGCGACGTCGAGCCCGACATCACGAGCGAGGACGCCGGGCCGGACTCCCCGGACGTGGCCGACGTGCTGGACCCGCTCAGCTGCGCACTGCGCGACGAGCTGGACTGCCTCCGCCTCGGCGGCTGCGTGCTCGAGCAGTCCCCCGACACCGGCGCGTACCTCTGCCGCGACCCCCTGAATCCATGCGAGGCGGTCGATGGCGCGTGCTTCGACGATCTGTACGCCTGCGAGTGGTTCCCCGGATTCTGCTACTGCCCGCCCGATGTGCTCTGCGGCTGCGGCGGTGGCCCGCCGCCGGCCTGCCGGGCGCCGGATCAGATCATCCGCTGTGGCCCCCTGGCGCTCAACTGCGGCGCTGGCGACACCTGCTGCATCCCCGACGGTGCCTCGACGGGGGTCTGCGTCACCGAGGGCCAGTGCGGCGCTCCGATCCCGACGGCCTGTGATCAGGACGCCCGCGTCGCCATCCGGCTGACCGGTGGCCTCTGCGAGAACGGGGCATGCTTCACCGAGATCCGTTTTGAGCCAGGGGGTTACGTCTTCTTCAACGACGAGCGCCCCAGCACCCCCGTCGACGCCCGCCTCGACGCCGCGTCCTGGCTCCGCGTCCGCCAGCTCCTCGGCCAGCTCGCCGTCACCCCACTCGCCGACGCCTACGGCCCGTGCTGCAACGCCCACTCGGACGGCTCGGACGCCTACCTGACCCTCTACGCCGACGGCCACGCCCGCCCCGAGCTCCGCATCTCCGACACGGCAGAGGCGCCAGCGCCCCTGGTCGAGCTGCACGGCCTCCTGCTGCAGCTCGGCTACGACCTGTTCAACCGCGACGGCGCTTCCCCCTCCATCGCCGCCTGCCCCGGCCTGCCCGACGTGCCCGCCTTCGACGGCCCCGCCTCGACCTGCGACAACGCCGAGCAGCTCGCCGAGGGTTGGATCAGCCTCGCCGTGGAGGGCCCCGACGCCCAGGGCATCGCCTACGACCGCTACGCCATCGCCGGCCACGACACCCTGCCGGGCATCGAGGTCTTCACCGGCGTCGTCACCGCCGCGGGCCCCAACCAGTTCACCCTCGACACGGCCGACACTGGCGCCTGGACCTTCACCGTGCGCACCGCGTCGGTGCCCGTGCCCTGCGTGGTGGTCGGCCAGCGCGTGACCGCGACGGTCTACGTCGAGCAGACCTTCGCCGGCTTCGCCCTCGAGCTCGCCCTGCAGGACGACCGCGGCCTCCTCTTCGCCACCGGTGCTCCCGGACGCCTCGCCGACGGCCAGCGCCTGCCCTTCCTCGCCGAGGTCGCCGACATCGGCTGTGCTCCCGAGGACATCGGCGGCTGCGGCCCCCGCCAGACCTTCGGCATGACCTTCCGCGCCCCCGATCAGGCCCTCACCCTCCGCACCTCCGAGTGGGGCCGTCTCGCCCTGCCCGGTGGCTACGACCTCGCCGTGGCGAACCTTGCCAGCTTCGACGCCGGGCAGTGCGACGTGCGCCCGAGCTTCATCTGGGCCGCCTACGCCATCGCAGGCTCGGACCTCGCGCTCTGCCCCGCTCCGACACCCGCTCCGACCGTCTGCGACGTGGCGGCCGCACGCATCGCCGGCTGCTTCGACAACGCCCTCGACCCCGCCGCCGCCGGCCTCGGCTGGCCCTCCTGCGAGGGCACGGACCGCTGCGCCGCCGAGTGCGCCGCCGGCCTGTCCTGCGGCGGCCTGGCGTGCTCCTGGAACGGCGACATCGACTGCGACGACATCGGCGCGTACGGCCATTGCGTCGCCACCTGCCGGGCGCGCACCTGCACCAGCGACGCCGACTGCGGCCTGGCCGTCGACTGCTGCGCCTCCCAATACATCTGCTTCGACACCGACGACCCGCCCGTGGTCTGCGACCGCGACTGCGACCCGCCCCCGCCCGACATCTCCTGCACCTGCATCGACGGCGCTTGCGCCACCGGGCGCGACGACCGCAACATCTGCGACCGCGCGCTGGCCCGCTTCGCCGAGTGCGGCCACGACCTCAACCTCGTGGCCGAGCTGTGGCCCGCCGAGCACGCCGCCCTCCTGCGCATGCAGGACGGCGCGTGCAGCCCGCAGGACGCGTGCTTCGCGGGATGCCTGGCGTTTGGGCGGGATGATGTGTGCGGCGAGTGCCACTTCGGGCCGGCGCTGTGCGAGTGGGACCCGTTGGGGGAGTGCGTGGCGGGGTGCGGGCTGTAGGGGTGGGTGGCGGGGGAGCTGTGGTTCCCGGTCCCACTGGTCACGGGGCAAGCGTTGACCTCGGCGGCTCGAGGTTGATGCGCCAGCGTGTCGCGAGGTCATGGGCCTCCCCTTCATCGAGGCGGTCTGCGAGGTAGGCGAGGAGGTCCTCTTGTCGGGGCTGGCCGAAGACGAGACGATAGACGGCGAGGGTGCGCTTGAGTCGGTCGAGGTGCCCGACCTCTCTCGAGAAGGGGAGGAGCGGCACACGGCGCTCCACGCGCGCGGAGCCCTGCTCGAAGACCCAGAAGGGTATGAGGTCGGTGCTTCCGGCCGGGCGTTCGTTCCGGGCGCGCTTGAACAAAGCCTCCCAGGGATCGCCTTCGCCCGACCAGCCGCGGAGACCGTTCAGTCCGTAGTGTTCGGCGATGTTCTTTCTGACCGCGTGGCCCTTGTAGCGATGGACACGTCCCTCGCGCTGCTCGAGGTCGACGGGGTTGGATGGGAGGTTCCAGTGGACGACGGCGTGGCACCATGTGTGGAAGTCGAGGCCCTCCTGGCCGATGGACGTGGAGGCCAGAACGAACGGTCGAAAGGGTGAGTTGAACGCCGTGCGTACGGTGTCAGCGCGTTCACGGATGCTGTTCCGGTCGTCCCGGAGCTCACCAAAGCGGAGCGCGAAGCGACAGCGTGTGTTGAAGCTCGTCCGGTTGATCGCGGCGCCCTCGGTCCGGAGCTCGTCGACGCTGATCTGGGCCGTGCGGATGGAGAGCGCGTCGGCGATCGCCTTCGCGACGCCGGCCACGCGGTCCGGGCCGGCATGGTCCACGAGGCCAAGCTGCTCAATGAGGATGTGAACCTGCTCGTCGAGCAGCGACTGAAGGTTGCCGTGCAGGCTGTACTTGAGCGCTCGCCGCCAGTACCCGTGCTCCTTGCCGCCGCGCAGCACTGCGATCGTCTCAGGGAGGTTGAAGAGCGTGCGGAATCCGGCGGCGACACGTGCGGCGGCGGTCAGCATACGGCGGTCATCCAGCGCCACGTCGGGGGCGATGCGGGACAGCGCCCGGAGCACACAGGTCCCTGGGCCAGCCAGGGCGAGCTGAGCGAGCACTTTGGGCAGGTCGGTTGGACGAGGTCCGAGGATGAGCTCGCCGCGACAGGCACTCGCCAGATGCGCCACGTGCTCGCGAAACCCGGTTCCAGCGTCGTGATCCGCGTCTGAAGCACGCCAGCCCTCCGGGCTCTCGATCCAGTCGTGAAGTCCCTGCTGGTTCGCCAGCAGCACCGGCGCCGCCCAATACCAGCGCTCATCGGCGCGGTTCCCCTCCCCACCGGGAGGCAGGTCGTCCAGCAGCGCGCGGATCTTCGCCTCCGCGCGCGCCTCGAGACGCCGGTGTCGGAGTCGCCGGCCATTGCGCTCGGCTGCGAGCGCCTCCGCCAGCGGGTCGACGACCCGTGCGAGCGCCACCGATGGCAGGAGCCATGACAGCGCCGGCATCCCGGTGAGGCGACCCTCTCTCCCTTTGCTGAACCGCAGCATCGGCTTGAATCGATCGTAGAGCTTGCCGTGTGTGAGCTTCTGTTTGCTGCTCGTGACCATCCGGCGTTCGGCTTCATAGGTCGCGAGTGCGGCGATCGCGTCTGGCACGAGGTTCCATGAGGAGAACACGAGCGCCTTGGTCACCGAGGCGATCTCTTTGTAGGGGCCAGAGGGGACGGTGTACGGGAGCGATGGCGGCATCCAGAGCAGCCGCCAGAGCTCCTTGTCCAGCGTGTCCTTGAACAGCGCGCGCATCCGCCCGTTCGCGGCGGGGATCGCCTCGTAGCCTTCGAGCTGCTCGTGGCGGAGGATGCTGCCTCCCGGAGCGTTCAGGGCGGCGAGCAGCTCGGCAGGAGGGGCGTCCAGGGCGCGGTCGATGCGTCGACGCAGGTCGTAGCGCTTGAGGAAGTTCAGGAGGTATGGACTGGACTTCCAGTATTCGAGCGGCTCTCGGCCTCCGACAGCGCGTGCGGCCTGGTCCGCAACCCGGGCATGGACAAGGTCCTGGGGCTCGATGGGTGCGGGACACGCAGGTTCGTCCAGCATCGCGTCGAGTCGCGTCGTCATGCCGACGCGCTCGGTGCGGCACATGACCGTGAGCAGCTCGCTTTGGAGTCTGTCTCGAACGGCTGTGAGCTGTGTGGTGTCGCCGTGCGCGAGCGGCCGGAGACCGGCCCCGTACTCCTTGAGCCAGGTCTCGATCGTCTTGATCCGCGTCTTGTCGTTGAAGAGGAAGCTGAGGGTCTGAAGGAAGTCAGGGTAGTGGTTGTCGTCCTGCTCGTGATCGAGTGAGAGCATCTTGTACGGCGTCGCCGACAAGAGGAGCATGCGCGCGCGCTTGTCTTCGAAGAGCGCACGGGCCAGGCTGGCGCCGTCGTCGGTTCCGTCGAGCAGGGCTTTGAAGCGCTGGAATTCGTCCAGGATGACGAGCTTTGGCTCGAGGGCGCGCAGGCAGGTCTCCGCCATGCGTTGGCGCAGGTCGCCGATCAGACCGTACCTTTGGTTGGAGAGATCCGGGCCGACCAACCCGGGAGGTGTTCGAAACAGCGCACAGCAGGACTTGAGCCGGGCCACGAGGTCTGTATCTGCATCGATCGCGGCACGAAATGCGGCTGCCAGGTCGGGATCAATGGGCCACGTGCCACGGGTCGCCCGATGCTTCCAGCTGTCACGCTTGCGAACCGAGCCCTGGAGCAAGTTCAGCAGACCGTCCCCTACGTTCCAGCTCGCCTCCGCGAGCATCCGGTAGAGGAGGGCGCGCTCCTCCTCGATGCCGCCGCGGCTCTTGAGGTCGAACGTAGTGCCGGGCGTGAAGCTGACGAAGTTGATTCTGTTGGCGGTGAGCCGATGCAGCGTCAGGGGCAAGAGCGTCAGACGGCTCGCGAGCGCAAAGCCGCGTTCGCCCGTGATGTTGAGGCGATTGACGTTCTGAGACGCGATGGCAGCGTTGGAGCAGATGTAGATGATGTCGATGCGCTCGGTACCGGTCTGCAGGCGCTCCAGCACCCGTGCGATCACGCCGCGCGCGACGAGGGTCTTCCCCAATCCGACCTCGTCCGCGACGAGGAAACGCTGGGTTCCGCCCTCTTTGAAGAGCTGCTCGAACACGTAGTCGACGGTTCGCCGCTGGAAGTCTTTCAGGCGCTCGAGCACGGGGGCTGCGTCGAAGGGGGCGTCAGTCATTCCGTTGCTCCAACGCTTGCGCGAAGACCTGCCACAGCTCCAGGAACCCGGGCGGAATGATGGCCTCTTGTGACGCCATCGGCGCTGCGGTCAGGCGCTCGACGACGCTCCTGACCTCACGAAGCCGTGCGGGCGACCGCGAGTACGCGCGGACCAGCTCCTCAAGCAGCGCCACCACGGCGCCATCCCCGTCTCGCCACGCGCCCATCAGGCCGTCGTTTCCTTCGTCGTCGCTGTTCTCGCTGCCCCCAAGCTCGCCGAGGAGGAGGAGCAGATAGCGTAGGAAGCCTTCGCGGTTGCGAACGACGGTCTGGAGGATGGCGGTGTCGCGTGCCTCCGGCAGCCCTTCCACCGGGAGGTTGAGCACGAAGCGGAGGGAGAGGTCATGGCCCGCAGCGACGAGCTCAAAGGCGATGAGGCCTGTGATGGATGCCGCCCCAAGTCCGCCGAAGGCCACCGTGTGGTCGTCGTCGTTCAGCCAGAGCTGCGCCGCATGCTCCACGTGGACGGTGATGGGCCAGGCCTTTGCGTGAGCCACTCCTTCGCAAGGCTCGCCCAGCCCTTCCAGTCGCAGGCACCAGGTGCCGTCGCTCCCTTCCGCACAATCGAGGCGGAGCAGGGACCGCGCGAGCGCTGTGCGAGCCGCCTCCAGCGCCGCCTCCGCCGCTTGCGCGGCGGCGTTCGACTCCAGCGGCTCTGGGGGGACGATCACGTCCACCAACACCTCGCCGAGGCCCTCGGCCCCGAGCAGCGCGTCAACGTCGCCGACCCGGCTCTTCGGTCCTGTCAGCTCCGCCAACACCTCGACGTTGCGTGCGGCGAGCAGGGCCGCGCTGGTGGCGTTGGCGGAGCCGAGCAGGACGTGGGTCTTTGAGCCGCGCTCGAAGACGTACACCTTGGCGTGCAGCCCGACCGTGTCAGGGCCAACGTCTCCACCGTCCTCGCCGTCCTCCGTCTCGGCGGCGTCATCGAGCAACAGGCAGCGGCCAAAGCCTGCGCGGGTCTTCGGGCTGAGGGCGAACAGCGCGTCGGGCCGGCTGACCAGCGCCGCGGCGCATTGAGTGCGTCGGCGAAGAGCGTTCAAAGCGTCATCGGTGCAGAAGGGCGAGATGATGGCGAGGCGATCCGACGGCGCGGGTCGCCAGACGGCCTTGCGTCGTCCCATGACGTGAAAGCTGACGGTGTCGAAGCCTGGCGGCAGCTCCCAGCGCGTCCGGCGGAGCTCATCGCCGAGACGCAACGCCTGGTCCTGCCGGTCCTCGGAGACCGGTTGGACAGCCCATGACGGGAGGGCGGCCAGGAGCTCGCCGAGGTCGCGGTTGTTGGCCTGGCGGCGGCCCGTTGGCGTGCCCTCGAGCGTCAGCGCGACATCCCACGAGCGGTCGAGGGTGAGGTTTCGGGAGAGCACCATCAGCCGGAGCAGAACCGCCTCGCTGTCCGGCGCGACGAAGCGCAACACCCAGAGCTTGGGATGAAACACGCCGCCGCGCGGGGCGTTGACCTCGACCGTCATGCTCTCGAGGAGACCGTAGAGCGGGTTGGGCGGGCTCGGCACCTGAAGACGTCCGCGCTGGGCGTACACGGTGATCCGGTTCGCCAGGCGCCGGATCGACTCGAGCACCGCGAGGCCGTCCGCCGTCGCGCGGCCCCCATGACCGCCGAGCAGCGCAAGGTGCACAGGTACGGTCAGGAGGACGGAGGGATCCATGGAGAAGGTTGTGCCGATCGCCTCATCAAACACGAACCCCTCCGGTGGCGTGAGGGCAGAGGTGTAGAGGCTGCGAGTGTTCGGGCTGAGCATCACGGGCTCCCCGGGTTGAGACCGTCGTGAAGCTCCTGCAGGAAGGTCCTGGCCGTGGGCCAGCGGTAGGTCATGTGGGCGAGCCCGGATGAGCCGCCCCATTGGTCGAGCGCGCGTCGATTCGTGAAGCGTGAGCGGGCCTTCTTCAGCGCGCGCTCACGGGCTCGCACGAGCTCGCGGACCTCGCCGTTGGTGACGAGCTTCGCGCGTTGGGCGACGACCGCCCTGACCCATTGCTCCACAAAGCTGCGCGTTGGCGGCTTGATGACGTGCGCCTCTGAGCGGGTCAGCGTCCAGAGCTGTTCGAGGGACCAGGAGCACAGGTCTGCGTAGTTGAGCGCGGCGAGCCAGGTCGTGAGGCTGGCGCTGTGCTCTGCGGCCTTCGCCGTCCAACCACGTGTTTCGGCGAGTGCGAGGTTGTAGAGGAGGGCTGCGCCGTGGGCGACCTCGGAGAAGCGTCGCGCGTGGTCGAGCAGCTCGCGGTGGTCGTCGGTGAAGGTGGCGTATTCAGGATGGTGCCATGGGGCCTCCACCCTGGTGGGCTGGCAGTGGAGCGCCAGGTGCGTGAGCAGGCTGTGGGGGTGGGAGTGCGTCAGCTGGTCGCGCAGGAAGAGAGCGTCTTCCTTGCGGAGCCTGAAGTTGGCGGCGTTGGGGAAGTCGGTGGGTGGGGTGGGGAGCCTCGGGTGCCAGGTGAGGGTCTTGGGGTCGGGGGCATGGTCGCTGTCGTCACCGTTTCGGCGCCGTTCGGCGTCTCGCTGCACCTGGGCCGCTCGCAGGTGGACCACGTGAGGTATGCTGCGGTGGTATTGGTCTTGCGACTGGCCAGCGCGGCGGAGCTGCCACGCGCCGAGCCCCGCCCAGTACACCGAGCTTGGCAGGCGCTTGAGCCTCCGGCCCGAGCGCCCCCCGAAGATACCCGTCTCACGGTCGTCCGCGCTGCGCATGACGTCGATCAGATCACGCTCGGCCTTGTCGGCGCGTCTGGCGAAGTCCGCCGCCGTGAGTCCCTCGCCCTCAAGGCTCTGGTAGATCCACGCCACGAACAACATGTAGCGGAGACGCGTCTGGATGGTGCTGGTCCCAGGAAAGAGCTGGTCGGCGAAGCTGTCGCGGATCCCTCCCAGTCCCAGCTCGTCACGGCTCTCCTTCTCCTGGAACAGGGAGAGGATCCGAAGGCTGCGCTCGCGGGCGTCAGCGTCGTGGTCGATCCAGGTCAGTGATGCGACCATCGTGCTCTGCTCCTCGTTGTCTCTGGAACCCGCTCCTCGCCTCAACCTCGCCTCCTCGACACCCCCGCCGACCTCCTCAACCCGTCAACCTGCCTCACTCGGCAGTCGAGTGAGGCAGGTTGACGCCTCAACCTGCCCCACTCGGCGGTCGAGTGAGGCAGGTCAACGCCTCAACCTGCGCCACGGGCCAGCCTCGTCGGCCTGGTGGACGCGTCAACCTACCCGTCGGTCGGCGCGGGCGCCATGGGTTCGGGCGTCAACGTCCCTCCCTCGTCACCCGCGCCCGGCTCCTCGCCGCGCCCACCCCCTCCGCTCCGGCCTCCGTAGATGCTCTCGAGCGGGGGCATGAAGCGATTGACGCCGATGGAGCCACCCTCGATGACGAGGGCGGCCTCCAGCACGCCGCGGGCGGCCACGTAGAGGCGCCTGGCCTCGTCGCGCGCCTGCTCGAGCGCGGCCGCTGCCCGAGTGGACTCGCCCTCCTGGCGGTCGGCGCCGGTGCGTGCCGCCCCCAACCGCACATGACTCTCCCGCGCCGCCTTGACGTGTTCACTGTCCTCGCCGAAGGCCTCGGCGCCGAAGGCGACGACGCTGGCCAGCACATCAAGGGTGCGCTCGATGCCCAGCGGCGCGAAGGTGGCGGGGGTGTGGCCGTCCGTGGCGCGCTCGAAGCGCTGCTTGAAGGCCTCGGCCTGAGCGGGGGCGGTGGCGGCGGTGGTGAAGTAGTGGGCCTGCATCAGGTTGTAGAGCGTGACGAAGTCGCCCTCGGCTTCGCCCTCCGCCATGCGTCGCTCCTCGCTCGACGCGTAGGTCTCTTGACTCTCGCGGGCGGCCGTCTCGACGGCCGGCGTGAGCGTGGTCAGCGCGCGATCGAGGAGCGGGGGCACCGAGGCTAGCAAGGCGTGGGCGGAGGGGTCGGTGAGCGTCAGGGTGGCGAGGCGGTCCGTGGAGCGGGCGCAGAAGTCGGCGAGCGCCTGGTCGAAGCGTGTGCGGGGTGCCATGGGGTTCCTCGGGGGGGGGCCGTCTTGACGTTAACGGCGGGTTGCGTGATTTATGGAGCGAGCACGAGGATGAAGCATGTGGACCTCAGTGTCAAGGCCGTACGCAGTCTCCGGCACGAACAGCGCATTGCTCCGCCTGTGAGGGAGAGTGTACTTTTGCGGTCGCATCCTCGGACAGGGCAAGGCAGACACGCCGCGAGGGATGGGGGGCACACGGACGGGCAGGAGCGCGCATGGATCACGGGCAGCTGAGCTGGATCACGAACTTCATCTGGGGCATCGCCGACGATTGCCTGCGCGACCTCTACGTCCGGGGCAAGTACCGCGACGTGATCCTGCCGATGATGGTGCTGCGCCGCCTCGACGCCGTGCTCGAAGACACGCGGGACGCCGTGGCGTCTACCCGGAAGCTGCTCGATGGCGCGGGGGTCACCCACCAGGACGCCGCGCTGCGCGACGCCGCCGGCCAGGCGTTCTACAACACCTCGAAGTTCAGCCTCCGCGACTTGAGGCACCGCGCGAACCAGCAGCAGCTCCGCGCCGACTTCGAGGCGTGGCTGGACGGCTTCTCGCCCAACGTGCAGGAGATCATCCGCAACTTCGAGTTCCGCCACCAGCTCCCGAAGCTGTCGCGCGCCGACGTGCTCGGCACCCTCATCGAGAAGCTCGTCTCGGCGGACATCAACCTCAGCCCGCACCCCGTGCTGAACGGCGACGGCTCCATCAAGCACCCCGGCCTGGACAACCACGCCATGGGCACGGTCTTCGAGGAGCTCGTGCGTCGCTTCAACGAGGAGAACAACGAGGAGGCCGGCGAGCACTGGACCCCGCGCGACGCGGTGGCCTTGATGGCGCAGCTCATCTTCCTGCCCATCGCCGACCGGATCGAGTCCGGCACCTACCTGCTCTACGACGGCGCCTGCGGCACCGGCGGCATGCTCACCCTCGCCCAGGACACGCTCACGCGGCTCGCCGCGGCGCGTGGCAAGCAGGTGGAGACCCACCTCTACGGGCAGGAGATCAACGCCGAGACCTACGCCATCGCCAAGGCCGACTTCCTGCTCAAGGGGGAGGGCGCTGAGGCCGACAACCTCGTCGGTGGCCCCGAGCACTCGACGCTCGCCAACGACGCCTTTCCCAGCCAGACCTTCGACTTCATGCTCTCCAATCCCCCCTGCGGCAAGAGCTGGAAGACCGACCTCGAGCGCATGGGCGGCAAGAAGGACCTGCGCGATCCCCGCTTCCTCATCGAGCACGACGGTGACCCCTCCTACTCTCTCCTCACCCGCTCCAGCGACGGCCAGATGCTCTTCCTGGCCAACCTGCTCTCGAAGATGAAGCACAACACCCCCCTCGGCGCCCGCATCGCCGAGGTCCACAACGGCTCCTCGCTGTTCACCGGCGACGCAGGCCAGGGCGAGAGCAACATCCGCCGCTGGATCATCGAGCGCGACTGGCTCGAGGCCATCGTCGCGCTGCCCCTCAACATGTTCTACAACACCGGCATCGCCACCTACATCTGGGTCCTGTCCAACCGCAAGCCCGCTCACCGCGCCGGCAAGGTCCAGCTCATCGACGCGACCGCCTGGTTCCGGCCCCTCCGCAAGAACCTCGGCAAGAAGAACTGCGAATTCGGCGAGGACGACATCAAGCGCATCTGCGACACCTTCGTGGCCTTCGAGGAGACCCCTGAGTCGAAGATCTTCGACAACCGCGCCTTCGGCGCCTGGAAGGTCACCGTCGAGCGTCCGCTCCGCATCGTTGGCGCCGACCCCGAACACGTCTACACCGCTGCCGCGCTCAAGAAGCTCAAGGCCGAGGGCACCGTCGCCGAAGACGCCCCCGCCATCCTCAAGAAGCTCCACAAGAAGGGCACCGCCCCCGATCCCCTCCGCGGCCTCTTCGAGGTCATGATCGACGGCAAGAAGCGCGTCGCCGAGTTCGAGCCCGACACCGACCTGCGCGACACCGAGCAGGTCCCCCTCCTGGAAGAAGGCGGCATCCCCGCCTTCCTCCAACGCGAGGTCCTCCCCCATGCCCCCGACGCCTGGTACGTCGAGGCCTCCGTCAAGATCGGCTACGAGATCAGCTTCACACGCTACTTCTACAAGCCGCAGCCGCTCCGAAGCCTCGAGGAGATCCGAGCCGACATCGTGGCGGTGGAGCGGGAGACGGAGGGGTTGCTGGCGGAGATCGTGGGCGTGTCACGATGAGTGGCCAGCGTCTCACAGTGCTCGTGTCCTCGACCGTGTATGGCATCGAGGAGCTGCTTGATCGCGTGTACGCGCTGTTGACCTCCCTGGGCTATGAGGTGTGGATGTCGCACAAGGGCACGCTCCCTGTGCGCTCCGACCGCACGGCGTTCCAGAACTGCCTGGATGCGGTGGCGGCGTGTGATTTGTTCCTTGGCATCATCACGACGTCGTATGGACGCGGCGTGGGCAGCACTGGCATGTCCTCACGCACCAGGAGATGATCGAGGCGGGGAGCCTCAGAAAGCCGCGGTGGATGCTTGCGCATGCCAACGTGGTGTTCGCGCGTCGCCTGTTGCGAGATCTCGGCTATGGAACGGCGGAGGAGCGGGCGACCCTTCATCTCGGGAAGGGCGCAAAGTCGCTCACCGACCTGCGGGTGATCGACATGTACGAGGCGGCGATCCGCGACGGTGACCCACTGTCCGAGCGGGTCGGCAACTGGGTCCAGGAGTTTGAGACCGACGCCGACGCCCTCGTGTTTACGACCGCGCAGTTCTCCCGGTTCCAGGAGGTCGAGCGGTTCATCGAGACCAACATGAGCCGACCGGAGGAGGTGGTTGCCCGTGTCAAGGGCTTGCTGCAGGGAGAGGAGACGTGAACGAACAGGACCTCCGACGGGCGCTGTCGCTTGGCAGGAGCGCTCGAATTGAGCTGAGGCCTTCCTTGACCCCTGAGACCGCAGGGGCGGTCATCTGCGCGCTGCTCAATGCGTCGGGCGGGTACCTCGTCGTCGGCGTGGACGACCGCGGTGAGATCGTTGGTGTCCCAGAGGGCATGGAGCTGGGTGCTTTGCAGCGGGACGTCTTTGCGCGCCTGGCGCCTGGCGCCCTCGTGTCATTCGAGGAGCAGTTGGTGGAGGGTGCGCGCGTCTGGCGGATTGAGGTGCCTGCGGGCCGAGACACGCCCTACAGCTTTGGTGATGAGATCCTGGTGCTTGATGGGAAGGGCGTTCGACGTGCGGACGTCGCCATGATCCGCGACATGGTGTTGAGCCGACAGATCGAGCCTGAGCGGTGGGAGCGGCAGTACTCCGAGGCCAACGTGCCGCAGGATCTGGATCGGGAGGAGCTCCGCGTTGCACTTCAGGGTATCCAGACATCGCGTCGAGCGGCGATTGCATTCGGTGATCTGAGCGATGTGGGCCGGCTGCTCGGCCAGCTTGGGCTGTTCAGATATGGCCGGCTGACGAACGCCGGTGATGTGCTCTTCGGAGCGAATCCGGCGCTGCGCTATCCGCAGGTGCGCGTGCGTGCTGTCGCCTATCGATCGAGCAAAGCCGATCCGACCTATCGCGACTTCCGGAACTTCGAAGGGCCGCTGGTGCGCGTGTTGGAACAGACCGTCCAGTTCATCGAAGCCAACACCCCAAGAACGTCACACTTCGAACCCACACAGCTCGTGCGCAAAGACCAGGGACTCTACCCGGCCAGCGCTGTACGCGAGGGCCTCGTCAACGCCTTCGCCCATCGCGACTACGCCGACTTCCGGGGTGGCATCCAGGTGAACGTCCATGCCGATCGTCTGGAGATCTGGAACTCCGGCTCACTCCCCGAGGGTGTCACAGCCGAGGTGATCGGCACCGGCCAGCTCTCCGTCCTCCGCAACCCCGACATCGCCCATGTTCTCTACATGCGCGGCTACATGGAGCGACTCGGTCGTGGTGGACTGATGATCAGGACCGCATGCGCTGAGCACCGCTTGCCACCACCTCAATGGGAGGCCGAGGAAGGTCGTGGTGTGAAGCTGACGTTCTTTGCGCCTGAGGTCACCCCGGAAGTCACCCCCCAAGTCACCCCCCAGGTCACCCGTCGCCAACGCCGACGAGACCGACACCGACACCGACAGCCCCAGGTCACCCCCCAAGTCACCCCCCAAGTCACCCCCCAAGTCACCCCCCAAGTCACGGCTGTTCTTGCCGCACTGTGCGCGGACGAAGCCTTGGCACGACGCGACCTGCAGGATGCGATGGAGCTGCGGGATACCAGACACTTCCGCACACACTATCTCAACCCTGCTCTGGAGGCCGGCATGATCGAGATGACCATCCCTGACAAACCCAAGAGCCGTCTGCAACGCTATCGGCTCACTGACCGAGGCCGCGCCGCGCTGGCCGCTTCAACCGGTCAGGACGCATGAACGGGCGTCTGGTCGCCGTGGAGGGTTGCACACGTGTGCAACCCTCCACGGCAGCGCACACTTCCACAGACATCGCTGTGAGGAGGTCGTGGACGGGAGGTTTCGGTGGGTTGATGGGCGGTTGGGCCTCGGTGTTGTGGGCTCGACGATCCCGAGACGCCTCGGCGAGCGGGGGTTGGCTCGCAGCGGCCGCCTTGCGGCCTGGTGATCGCACGTGTAGATTACAGAGTGTTCGGAGCTGGTGATGCGCGGTTGAACAGGGCGTCGGCAGGCTCTTGCCCAAAGCCTTCCAGGTGAGCGTGATGAAGCTTGACTACGAGATTCGAGAGCAGGTCGACCCGGAGGGTGGTCTTCGGTTGGCGCTGCTCGTGGAGGGCAAGCAGATCGCAACCGCAGGCGCGGGGCTGAACGCATTGGACGCGATGGCGCAGCTGTACGGCCTGGATCGTGAGGCGGTCGCCGCTGACCTTCGTGAGAGGCTCAGGGAGCTGCTGAAGCACCAACTTGATCAGGTCTCCGTCAAGGATGTGACGGAGGAGGTCGATCGTCCGCTGCGATTCCATGCACGGTACACCTGTCGCGAGGCGGCGAATCACGTGGACACGGGCACGGTCTGGTACGACGTCAACACCTCGGACACGGGCACGGACGAGCTGCCGGCGATCATTCGCAACAAGATGCGTCTCGAAGTTCACCGGAAGCTGACGAGTCAGGGCAGCGCGGCGCGGGCTCTGGTGGATCTGTGCGGGTAGCTCACCTGTCCACGCGGCCCCTCCTGGTTTTCGACACTCACACCTTGATGGATGTCTTGCTGCGGCGAGGCAGGGATGAAGCGGTCACAGGATCTGGATCAGCCAGCCCATGCGATCAGAACCGCTGCGCAGAACATCGAGAGCTGGTTGAACGACCTCGAAGTGAGGGGGCGACGTCGTTCTGGAGTGTGTGCGGGAGGCCGCGTTGGCACTCCTGAGCTTGAGGCTGATGCGCCGCTGGAGCGGTCCGAGGAGGAGGATGGCGACGTGACCGAGGTCGAGGCGGTGGACGGTGAGGAGGACGAGGGATGAGCACGGGGCGCTCTGCGATCTACCTTGAGGGGCTTGTGCGTGAGCTCGTCAAGTTGCCGTACGAGGTTGAGTGGGTGGAGTTCAAGCACGGCAACGCTGACGCGCAGCAGATAGGTGAGTACATCTCGGCGCTGGCCAACGCGGCGGCGCTGGCGGGCAAGAGCAAAGGCTACGTGCTCTGGGGGGTGCGTGATGAGGACCACGCGCTTGTGGGCACAACCTTCGATGCGAGGACTGCGAAGCGTGGCAACGAGGAGCTGGAGAGTTGGCTGCTAAGGTTGCTCAACCCTCGCATCGAGTTTCGCTTTGACGAGGTCGTGGTCGATGGGCAGCGGTTGGTGGTTCTTGAGATCGACCGTGCGACACGGCACCCGGTGGCATTCAGCGGGACGGAGTACCTGCGGGTTGGCACAAGCAAGAAGAAGCTCAAGGACTTCACAGAGAAAGAGCGCGCTCTCTGGCGGCTGTTCGACCGAGTCCCATTCGAAGACGGTGTGGCCGCCGAGCAAGTGAGCGATGTCGATGTCCTCGACGCACTTGATCATCCAACATTTTTCGCACTCATGCAGCTCCAGTCGCCTGATGGGCGCACCGCCACCCTTGATGTTCTACGGCGTGAGCGCCTGGTGACGCGCTGTGAGGCAGGCGGCTGGAACATCACGAATCTTGGTGTGGTCCTCTTTGCTCGGAAGCTCGCAGACTTTGCCGCCGTGCGTCGCAAGACGGTGCGTGTCATTCAGTACCGTGGTCGGGGGCGGACCGAGACGATGCGGGAGCATGAGGTCGTCCAGGGCTACGCGAGCGGCTTTGAGGGGCTTCTGGGGTACATCAATGGGCTCCTGCCCATCAATGAGGTGATCGGTCAGGCCTTGCGGCGTGAGGTGCCGATGTTTCCGCCGCTCGCCGTGCGTGAGCTCGTAGCCAACGCGTTGATTCATCAGGACTTTTCGGCCACGGGGACCAACCCGATGGTCGAGCTCTTCGAGGACCGGTTAGAGATCACCAATCCTGGCGAACCTCTTGTGGAGACGTCTCGCTTCCTCAACAGCCCGCCCACGTCTCGAAACGAGGGCCTTGCATCGCTGATGCGTCGGCTTGGCATCTGCGAGGAGCGTGGCAGCGGCATCGACAAGGTCGTCGCTCAGATCGAGATCTTCCAGCTTCCGGCGCCGCTCTTCGAGGTGCCTTCGGGCTTCACGCGGGTCGTGCTCTTCGCCCACCGGCCGTATACGGAGATGGACAAGGACGATCGTGTGCGGGCGTGCTACCTGCACGCCTGTCTCAAGTTCGCGCAGCGCGACTACCTCACGAACAGCTCACTCCGAGAGCGCTTCGGGATCGAGGACCACAACAAGTCGATGGTGTCACGTTTCATCAAAGAGGCCGTCGAGGCCGGGCTGATCGCTCCCTACGACCCCAACGCGGCGAAGCGGATGATGAAGTACGTTCCGGGGTGGGCGGTTAATTGATGAGTTGCGTCCCACGGCCATCTCCAGACGAACGCGAGATGGCCAACCCATTGATATGTAAGGGCATTTTTCTGTCAGGTTTAATTGACGGGTAATTGATCATGTGGCAGCCAGGCCGGATTCGCGCTTCGGGAGCATGCACACGTGTGCGGTGCATCTCTCGGGGCTCGAAGGCCACTTGACGGTCACTTGACGGTCACTTGATCCAGATTGGTTTTCTGGCCCTGTCAAGCTGCGCGCCGCCCGCGTCTACGGAGCCGCCGCTCAGGGCGCCCACGTGATGGTCACTTGTTGGAGTCGACACCATGGCGAAGACCGACACCTCAGCGAAGGGCCTCGAAGCGGCGGACTCCGCCCAGCGCCGTGCGCCGTCCCGCGGATGACGCCTCACACACGTCGGCGAGGGAGCTGTCCATGCCACTGCACTACGCCAGGATCACGATCGTCGGGTTTCGGTCTTTGAAGCGGGTCGTGTTGCCGCTCGGTCGCCTGA
>Ga0100377_1000844_pt1 | contig 26599 bp, 20 predicted proteins | sample CryGeymeta201501_FD_83664 | JGI IMG/M metagenome (GOLD analysis project Ga0100377, IMG submission 83664) | Groundwater microbial communities from Crystal Geyser aquifers in Utah, USA - Crystal Geyser metaG 2015-01 | ecosystem: Environmental > Aquatic > Deep subsurface > Groundwater | place: USA...
CATGGAGATACGAAAGGAAATTGTCCACAAGTAACTATGATTACCATTTGCCATGTTCCAACACAAGGAAATCAAAGAGTAACAATGAGTATTAAAGAAAGTGAATGGATTACTCATCAAGCACATGGTGATATTATTGGTACTTGCCCAGCAATAGAGCCTACCATAAACATCTGTCATAATAATCCTAATGGAACTAAAACCAATTTAATCGTTCCTGAATTTAAATGGAACGAACATTTTTCGCATGGAGACTCAAAAGGAACTTGTCCAGAAATTCCATTTATTATTTGCCATAACAATCCTTCAACAGGTCAAAAAGAAAATATATCCATCTATGAATCTGGTTGGGCTCAACATGCTGCACATGGCGACATTAAAGGTGCTTGTCCAGTTGTTGAAACGCAACTAACTATTTGTCATCATATACCTGGACAACTTGGTAAAACTCAAACCATAACAATTCCTGAATCAAAATGGCAACTTCATAAATCTCACGGAGACCAATTAGGAGTTTGTATCGTTGAAGAAAAAATAATCCCTATCTGTCATTTTAATACTTCAACAGGAAAGAAAGAAAACATTAACATTAAGGAATCTGAATGGAATCAACATGCTGCTCATGGGGATTCAAAGGGCTTATGTCCAAAACCTGTAAAACAGATTACGATTTGTCATCATATTCCCGGAAATGATGCAAATACTCAAACCATTAGTATTCCTGAAAATGAATGGAGCACTCATCAAGCTCATGGTGACCAATTAGGTGAATGTCCTAAACCAATAAAATACATCATGATTTGTCATCACATTCCTGGAAAAGGTGGTGAAACACAAACAATTAGTATCAAAGAATCTGAATGGAATATTCACCAATCACATGGAGACCAACTGGGGGCTTGTACTGTTGTTGACAATGATATTCAAATTTGTCATCATGATGGTAACACTAAAACTCAAATAACTATTAAAGAATCTCAATGGAATCAACATGCTGCTCATGGAGATACTAAAGGAATTTGCCCTGTTGAAGATAAAAAAATAACTATTTGTCATTATCCTCCAGGAAAAGGCAATAATCCACAAACCATTCAAATAAGTGCTTCTGCTTGGCAAGCTCATCAAGCACATGGCGACACAAAAGGTGATTGTTCTTCAAGTACAGGCAGTCCTGATACCCCAACTAGCACAAAAATGATTATTTGTCATATTCCAAATGAAAAAGGTGCTAGCCCTCAGACTATTCAAATTTCACCTGAAGAATGGTCTGCTCATCAAGCACATGGCGACACAAAAGGTGAGTGTGCTACAAGTTCTGGTAGTCCTGATGCTCCAACTAGTACTAGAATAAATATTTGCCATACTCCAACTGAAAAAGGTGCTAGTCCTCAGAACATTCAAATTTCACCTGAAGAGTGGCCTGCTCATCAAGCACATGGTGATACCAAAGGTGATTGTGCTACAGACAGTAAAAAAAGTACAACTGTTATCAAAGGAAAAAAACCTTAACTCATGAAATTGAATAAAAGTTACTGGAACCAACGATATATTGAGAAAACTACAGGTTGGGATGTGGGAGAAATTACAACTCCTTTAAAAGAATATATAGATCAATTAAAAGATAAAAATTTTAAAATAATTATTCCAGGATGCGGAAATGCTCACGAAGCAGAATACTTGTTTTTAGCTGGTTTTACCAATGTCTATTTGATAGACTTCTCTCCTCTCGCTTTGAATCAATTTAAAGAAAGAGTTCCTAATTTTCCTGAAAGTCACCTCATTTGTGATGATTTTTTTAATCATCATGGCAAGTATGATTTAATGTTGGAACAAACCTTTTTCTGTGCTTTAAACCCTGCTTTAAGAAAAAATTATGCACAACATGCTGCTGACATATTAAACCCCAATGGTAAACTTGTGGGGTTATTATTTAATGAAGTATTGAATGTTGACCACCCACCTTTTGGTGGAAACAAAGAAGAGTATTTGACTTATTTTGAGCCTTATTTTACTATAAACATTCTTGAGCCTACTTTTAATTCTATTCCTCCAAGAAAAGACAGGGAGCTTTTTATTAAGTTTACCAAAAAATAATTCGATTGATGCAACGAACAATTTTCCTTTTTTTATATGTGATATTAATTACTTCATTTACTAACGCTCAACCCCTAGTTCACTCACCAGAAAAAGAAATAGACGATTTTTTGTGTACCAAAGGAATAGAAATAGATTCGTGCGACTACCCTTTACTTTACGATGAATTATATAATTGGATAAACACACCCTATCGATATGCTGGAAATACTGCTAACGGCATAGATTGTTCTGGATTAGTAAAACAACTTTACAACAAAATTTATAACATATCCTTATCTGGAGGTTCTAAAGATATTTTTAATCAGGTTATTGCCATTAGCAACATCAATGAATTAATTGAGGGGGATATCGTTTTTTTTAAAATAAGGAAAAATCGTATTTCACATGTTGGAATATTCCTAAAAGATGGTTTTTTTATTCATTCTTCAGTTCAAAGAGGTGTTATTATTAGTCACTTAAGCGAACCTTATTATCAGAAGTATTATTTTTCTGGAGGTCGAATTCTTTAATTATGCTTTCGAATTTAAAAGTAATAGAATTAGCAAGCGTTTTGGCTGGTCCAGATGTAGGAATGTTTTTTGCGGAATTGGGAGCTAAAGTGATAAAAATTGAAAATAAACTTACAGGTGGTGATGTTACTCGCCAATGGAAGAGTGCAAATGAAGATAAAAATTCAACTGTTTCAGCCTATTTTTCCTCAGTAAATTGGAATAAAGAGTATCTTTTTTTAGACCTATCAGATAACAATGACAGAAAACAAGTTTATAATTTAATTAAGAAATCTGATATTATTATTGCTAATTTTAAATCAGGTGATGCTGTTAAATTGGAAATGGATTACATTACCCTTAAAAAAATTAATCCAACTCTTATTTATGGTGAAATAAATGGTTTTGGAAGTGCAACTAATAGAGCCGCTTACGATGTGGTTTTGCAAGCTGAAACTGGATTTATGTCGATGAACGGAACTCCAGAAAGTGGACCTATTAAAATGCCAATTGCATTCATCGATATTTTAGCAGCTCATCAATTAAAAGAAGGTCTTTTATTGGCTTTGCTAAAAAAAGAAAAAACAGGTTTAGGTGCTTTTATTGAAGTTTCTTTATACGATACGGCAATTTCTTCCTTAAAAAATCAGGCAACCAATTGGTTAATGAATAATTTGATTCCTCAACCTATCGGTTCTTTACATCCAAACATTGCCCCTTATGGCGAAACTTTTAAAACCAAAGACCATAAATTATTGGTGCTTGCAATAGGTAACGATAGGCATTTTAAACTATTACTATCAGTTATCAAAGCAACACATCTTATTACTGATAAACGATACGCTAACAATCAATTAAGAGTACAAAATAGAACTCAACTTGCTGCTGATTTAAAACCTTTTTTTGAACTAAAAACTAAAAAAGAGTTAATGAGTCAGTTTTTAGCACAGAACATTCCTGTTGGTGCGATTAATAATTTAAGCGAAGTTTTTGAAAATGAGAGTGCTAAAAATTTAATTTTAGAAGAAGTGATTGATGGCGTAAATACAAAAAGGATAAAAACTGCTATTTTTAAAATTTCTGATTAAATTTTTTCATCAGATGACTTTAAGTCATCTGATGAAAAATATTTTAATTTATTCAAAAATATCATCACCTAATTTGGTGTTTACTTCTATTGAACCCACTACCATATCTAATGTTTGTGGTCCAAAACTTTGTACTATTCTATGTGCATAATTAATACCATTTACCACTTTATAATCTGCAAAGGTGGAAACGATAGTAATAGCACCCCCGGCTTCTTCACCTGCATCCTTAACTTGCATTGCTTTAACTTGTAAGTTAGTAGCAACATCATACCATTCACTTTCTTTATTCCCATTTGCTTTAGTTATTTCAATTTTATAAGCATCTTTTCCATCTAGTGATTCAACACCTAGTAAATTATATTTAGAACCATCTTTATCAAAATTCACATCACCATGTAAAACAGAAGATGTTTTCATATCTGCTAACTCATCTCCCTCCATATTTTTAGTTCCTTGCATCCCACTCTCTTTACCAATAGTACCATTAAAAGATTGCTTTTGAACAACCATAGTTCCCATAGTAATTGTCATTGCAAATTTATTTGGAGCTTTTTGGTAACGAGTTACATTAATGCTTTGACCTTGTATCGAAGCAGTCATTTTAACCGTAACATCTTTTATTTTGCTTAATTTTTTATCTAATTCTTTGCCTCTTTTTAAACCATATTTAGATTCAACAAATTTTTCTAATACCATTTCGGCAGTCATCCCTGCAGGTGCAGGTTTTAATGCTTCTACATAATCATTACCATAAGTATCGTAAAAATTAACCTCTTTGGTTAGAGAAAATTTTGTCAATTTTTCTGAAACTGCAGCCTTATCTCCTACTACTAAAATAATAGCATTATTTGGAGTAATGTATTTTTTAGCCATTTCTTGCACATCTTCTATCGTAACAGCAGCCACGTTTTTTAAATAGTTGGCATAATAATCTGCTGGTAAATTATATTTTTTGGTATTAATGGCAAAACTTGCAATGGTTTGTGGGTTTTGTAAGGTATAGGCAAAAGTTCCAGTCATGTAATTTTTTACTCCTTGTAAATCTTCTTCGGTTACTTTTTCGTTTATCATTCTGTTCAATTCCACCAAAAATTCGGTAACAGCACTATCAGTGACTTCATTTCTAACTTTTGCATTCGCATTAAAAGAACCAACTAATTTATCAGGACTAATAGATGAATAAGCACCGTACGTATAACCATGACCTTCTCTTAAATTCATAAACAAACGAGCAGTTGAGCCTCCACCTAAAATAGAGTTCATCACTTTGGCTTTAATCACATCAGGATTATTTTGCTTTAAATTAATTGGGTAAGTAATATTAATAACCGATTGAACTGCGCCCTCTTTGTGTACCACTGCAACTTTTGATTTTTCTGGAGCAACTGGTGTTCGATATTTATGAACAGGAACATCTCCTGCAGCCCAACTTCCAAAATATTTTTCAATTAAGGGTTTTACTTCAGCAACTGTAACATCACCAACTACAGCTAAATAAGCCACATTAGGTTTAAAATAAGTAGTGTAATACGTTTTACATTTATCTAAGGTAATGTTCTCCACCGTTGATTCAGTTGCAATTTCACCGTAAGGATGGTCTTTTCCATAAAGTAAAACAGCTCTAGCATTTCTAGCAATTGCATCAGGGTCATCTTTAGAAGAAGTTATTCCTGAAATTGTTTGTTTCTTAATTTTATCTAATTCTTCTTGTTTAAAATCAGCATTCATTAGTACATCAGACATCATGTCTAATAATTTTTCTTGATGTTTTTTTAGTGAAGCCGCATATATTCCAGTGGAAGAAGTACTAATTGTTGCACCAATAAAATCTATTTGTTCATCAAATTGTTCTTTAGTTCTGTTTTTGGTACCTCTTTCCATTAATTGTCCAGCTGCTTCTACATAACCAGCCATATCACCTTCTGCTACAGGATCAATATCAATTGACAAAGAATAAGCGACTTTAGGTAATTTGTGATTTTCAACAACAAATACTTGTAAGCCATTTGCTAGCGTAAATTGCTCTATTTTCCCTAATTTAATCTCTGGAGCGATAGCTGCAGCTGGTATTTTGCTTCTATCTAATTTTTGAGCAAATGCTCCAGAAACTACCACAATTACTAATAGGAATGATAATATTTTTCTCATCTTATTTTATTTTAATAATGTTTTTTTATTTTTTGTCTTCTTTTAATTCAGGCTGATTTGATGGCTCAGTCTTTTTTGGCACATAATGTAAGGTAACTCTATTGCCTTTTCTAAAGTATTTTTTAGCAGCATTTTGAATGTCTTCCCGAGTAACTTTCATATAGCGGTCTATTTCTGTATTTATCAAGTTGGCATCACCATAATAAACAGCATAATTCGCTAAACTTTCTGCAATACTTTCCACTTTAGAATTTTGGGAAATCATGTCATTTTCAATCTGATTTTTTAATTTTTGAAATTCATCCTCGGTAATTAATTCATTTTGTAACTTCTCCACTTCTTTATCAATTGCTGTTTCTAACTCTTCAATAGAAACTCCCATATTAGTTAAGCCAAACATTAAAGCCAATCCAGGGTTTTCTGTAGGAAAAGGAAATGCACCAACGAACATTGCTTTTTGTTGTTCATCAACAATACTTTTTTGCATTCTTGAACTATTTCCCTGAGATAAAATTTGTGCTAACATATCAACTGCGTAAGCATCAGGCGTTCCTTGTGCTGGTGTGTGGTAGCCCATCATAACAGCAGGTAATTGAACATTATCCTCAATAACATCCCTTACTTCAGCATTTTTTATAGGTTCAACAACGGTTGGTCTAGACATTGGTAAAGTTCCTTGTGGAATGGTGGAAAAATATTTATCAATCCATTTTTTAAGTTGAACTTTGTCAAAATCACCAGCTATAGATAATGTAGCATTGTTTGGCACATAATATGTTTTATAAAAATCTCTAAACTCATCTATTTTTGCCGCATTTAAGTGTTCTAATGAACCAATTGGAACCCAGTTGTAAGGATGAACTTCAAATGCCCTTTTAAACATTTCTGGCAAAAAAGAACCATAAGGGGTGTTTTCATAACGCTGACGGTACTCTTCTTTAACGACTTCTCGTTGAGTTTTCACACCTATAGAATCTACTTTTAGATGTAACATTCTTTCAGATTCTAACCACAATCCTAACTCTAATTGATTAGAAGGCAATATCTCGAAATAAAATGTTCGGTCAAAAGAAGTATTGGCATTTAAAATCCCACCATTACTTTGAACTGTTTTCATGTATTCTCCTCTACCAATATTATCAGAACCTTCAAACATTAAATGTTCAAAAAAATGAGCAAAACCTGTTCTTTTCGGGTCTTCATTTTTTGAACCTACATGATACAGCACGGTAACGGCAACTATTGGTGTAGAATGGTCTTCATGCAAAATAACACTTAACCCATTTTTAAGTTTGTATTGTTCAAACTCAATTTTATTGGACTGTGCTTTTAAACCTAATATCAAAAGGCAAAGTACCGACAACATTAATATTCTTTTCATAACAGCAAATTTTTGTAAAATTTATACTGCGAAAATAAATAAAATAGTTGTCTTCTACTTATTAAATACATAAATGGTTAAATATGAATACAAGTGGTTGGGAAGGGAAAAGGGAAGTCAGAAGTTCGAAGACGGAAGGTTGTGAACTCTAGACACAAAACTCTTAATTCGAAACTATCAACAATATATTACTCTATTTTTAGTTACTTTTGAAACCCATTAAAATATGCCGATTTAGTGAATTTTAAAAAAATACTTTTTATCCTTTTCTTACTCCTTGTTTACTCAGGCATTTATGCTCAAGAAACAGCAACTATTTCTGGTACATTATTAAATGCTGCTGGTGAACCTCTTGAAAATGCTAACATTGTTGTAGTTGGAGAATCTGGCGGAACAAAATCTGATGAAAATGGTAACTTTTCCATCACCATCCCTGCCAATCAAAATATACAAATTGGAATTACTTATATTGGTTTTACTACGGTTTTTAAAACAGTGAACTTAAAACCAAGTGAAAAATTTACTTTCAATCCAAAAATGGATAAATCTGTTACCGAAATTGGTGATATTAATATTGAAGAAGAAGGCTCTCGCATTAATAGTATGACCAAAATAGAACCAAAATTAGCGACCAATTTTACCAGTGCCTCTGGTAGTTTCGAAGCCATTTTAAAAACATTGCCTGGCGTTTCTTCCAATAACGAATTGAGTTCACAATACTCTGTGAGAGGTGGAAATTTTGATGAAAATTTAGTGTATGTGAATGACATTGAAATTTATCGCCCATTTTTAGTAAGGGCTGGAAGACAAGAAGGATTAAGTTTTATTAATTCAGATATGGTTACCGACATTCAATTTTCTGCTGGTGGTTTTGATGCCAAATATGGCGACAAAATGTCTTCGGTGTTGGATGTGCAATACAAAGAACCAGAAGAATTTGCTGGGTCTTTCTCAGCCAGTTTACAAGGAGCAAGCCTACATTTAGAAGGAGCAAGTAAAAACCATCGATTTACCCATCTAACTGGAATTCGATATAAAACCAACCAATATGTGTTGCAAAGTTTAGATACTGATGGAGAATATCGCCCTTCATTTTTAGATATTCAATCTTTTTTAACCTATGATATGAATGAAAAATGGGAAATTGGTTTTTTGGGAAACATTGCCCAAAACAAGTATCAATTCATACCCGAAACTAGACAAACAGATTTTGGAACCATTAACGAAGCATTACAATTAACCGTATATTTTGATGGAAAAGAAGTAGATCAGTTTCAAACTTATTTTGGAGCCATTACCAATACTTTTAAACCCAAACTGGGAGTAGAATTAAAGTTGATTACCTCTGCTTTTAGCACCTTAGAAGATGAGAAATTTGATATTGAAGGAGCTTACCGAATTGATGAGTTGGAAAGAGACATGAGTAAAGAAACCTTTGGCGATATTAAATTTAACAGAGGTGTTGGTTCGTTCATGAATCATGCAAGAAATAGATTAGATGCCAACGTGATTAATATTGAACATAAAGGAAAAAAAATTGCAGGAAAACATACCACGTTTTGGGGAGTTAAATTCCAACATGAAATGATTAAAGATAAAATAAGCGAATGGGCTTATGTTGATTCTAATGGCTATTTTATTCCAAAAGTTACCGATTCTATTGGTTATACCGACCCAAGTGCTCAACCTGAACAATTGTTAGAATTAAAAGAGATTTTAAAATCAAAAATCTCATTAAATAGTAATCGTTACAGTAGCTATTTACAACGGTTATGGATTTGGGACAAGGATTCTGTTAATTATACATTTACAGCAGGAATTAGAGGTGCTTATTGGGATTTAAACCAAGAACTTATTGTTAGTCCACGAATGGCATTTACTTATGAGCCTAATTGGAAAAAAGATTATTTATTTCGTATTGCTGCTGGGGTTTATTACCAACCTCCTTTTTATCGCGAAATGCGTGATTTTGATGGAAATATCAACAAAGAAATTAAATCGCAACAATCCTACCAAGCAGTTTTAGGCTCCGACCATAATTTTGAAGCTTGGGGAAGACCTTTTAAATTTACCACCGATTTATATTACAAATACATTAAAAATGTTATTCCTTACGAAATTGACAATGTACGGATTCGATACTTCGCCACCAACAACGCCAATGCTTATGCCACAGGTGTTGACATGAAAATAAATGGCGAATTTGTAAAAGGTGTGGAATCGTGGTTTAGCATGTCGGTAATGAAAACTCAAGAAGATTTAGTGGATGATTCTTATACCGAATATATCAATAGCGATGGGGAGGTTATTGTATCGGGTTATACAGCTAATTCGATTGTGGTAGATAGTACTATTGTTGAACCTGGTTATCTACCTCGACCAACCGACCAACGGGTAAATTTCGCCTTGTTTTTTCAAGATTATATCCCCAAATTACCCAGTTTAAAAATGCACATTGCTTTGTATTATGGAACTGGTTTGCCTTTTGGACCACCCGATAACCACGAAAGATACAAAGCTACCTTACGCATACCTCCTTACCGAAGAGTTGACATTGGTTTTTCTTACCTGCTAAAAAGCGACAAAAAAGAAACGAAAAGTAAAATTATTGGTGGTTTTAAAAACATTTGGGTAAGTGCCGAAGTTTTTAACCTATTGCAAATTAACAATGTAATTTCTTATTTGTGGGTAGAAGATATTAGTGGAAGAAACTATGCGGTACCCAACTACTTAACTTCCAGACAACTTAACTTAAAGTTTCATTTTGAGTTTTAACCATTAGAACTAACGGTTTTAATAAATAAGACCAAATCCATAATAAATGTGGTGGTTGTGCTGAAGCTAGAGGGTTGAAAAATGTTTCACTCATTGAAGGAGCAGAAATAAGCACTATGGCTGAATTGACCAACTGGGTGGTAGATAGTGATAAAGTTTTGGTATTCTAAACCCACGCTTCTTTCTGTCATGCTTTTTGTGCCCCTACACACGAACAAAAAGATATGCCAGAATCAGACCTACAGTTACAAAAAAATCTCTCGCTTTCGCAAAAATTAAATCTTTCCCTGTAAGTGTAGTCTTCCCACTCGTTCTAATTATTTTCATTATAAATGTATGCTGGTACCACGAGTTAAAAAACTCGCAGTAGCAAGGGGAGTTAAGTTACTCTTAAATTTCATCAAAAATTCAGTTTTTCATCCTTAAATATAAGTTTCTTTCTTCTTTAACAGCAGCATGTTGAAAAGAACAACTTAGTACAAGTAGAATTCGCAGCACCTTTCCTTATCATTACATATTCTAATACAAACATACTATGAGCAACAAATATGCTATTCTATTTATTTTCATTTCATCTGTTTTTCTTTGCTCTTGCGGAGGAGATGAAAGTTCTAATAATAATTCTGATAAAAAAGTATTTAGGTACAATGAATCTGAAGGTATTACCTCTTTAGACCCTGCCTTTAGTAGAAATAGAGAAACGATATGGGCATGTAATCATCTCTATAATGGTTTGATTCAGATGGATGATGATTTAAAAATACAACCAAGCATTGCCTATCAATGGGAAATTTCTGAAGATGGAAAAACCTATACTTTTCATTTGAGAAACGATGTTTATTTTCATGACCACGAACAATTTAAAAACGGTAAAGGCAGAAAAGTGGTTGCCAGCGATTTTGTTTATAGTTTTAACCGAATTATTGATTCCAAAGTTGCCTCTCCTGGTGCATGGTTATTTAATAACATAGATTTTACCGAAGAACATAATTTTAAGGCTTTCGAAGAACTTAATGACAGTACGTTGAATATCTATTTAGAAAAACCTTTCCCTCCTTTTTTAGGTATTTTAACCATGCAGTATTGCTCTGTAGTCCCTCAGGAAATTATTGAATACTACAAAAATGATTACAGAAATAACCCTGTAGGAACAGGTCCTTTTAAATTTAAAATGTGGGATGAAGGGAATAAAATGGTACTTACAAAAAATGAAAATTATTTTGAAAAAGATGAAAAAGGAATTCGATTGCCTTACATTGATGGAGTCGCCATAACGTTTATTAAAGATAAAGAAATAGAATTTCTTAAATTTTTAAATGCTGAATTAGATTTTGTGAATGGACTAGATGGTGATCTTAAAGGTGAAATTTTCACAAATGATGGGAAACTTATTCCTGAACAACTAGGTAAATTTAATTTACTCACCTACCCACAGTTAAATGTTGAATATTTAGGAATTTTAGTAGATGAAGATTTAACTATCGTTAATAAAAGTCCACTTAGAAAAAAAATGGTTCGACAAGCTATCAACTATGGTTTTGATAAAAAAAGTATGATGTCATTTTTAAGAAAAAATATTGGAACTCCAGCAACCGCTGGATTTATTCCGAAAGGATTGCCTTCTTTTGATGAGAACATTGTAAAAGGCTATGAATACAATCCTGCAAAAGCAAAAGATTTATTGTACGCGGCTGGTTATCCTAACGGTGAAGGGATGCCAGAAATAACCCTTTACGCCACCAGCGAATACGTTGATTTGTGTGAATACATTCAACATCAATTAAAGGAAATTGGGTTTAAAATAAAAATTGATTTGAATCCTGCCATTACCCATGGAGAATTAGTAGCACGTTCAAAATTAAATTTCTTTAGAAAATCGTGGATGGCAGATTACCCCGATGCAGAAAATTATTTAGCTTTATTTTATAGTAAGAATTTCACTCCTCACGGTCCGAATTACACGCATTTTAAAAACTTTGAGTTTGACAAGTTGTATGAAAAATCGCAAGCAGAATCTAACGATTCTATCCGATATCATTATTACCAAGAAATGGATAAAATAATAATTGAAGAAGCTCCAGTAGTCCCTTTGTATTATGACGAAGTGGTACGATTAATTCGGAATAATATCGTTGACTTGGGCATCAACCCTGTTAATTTATTAACCTTAAAAAAGGTTAAAATTAATTAGCATCTTTTAGTCTTGATGTTCTCTACCTTTAATTTTATTAGTCTTGTAGTCTTTGTCTAACTTAAAATCATCTTCTAGTAAATCTTTAGAAGGAGTTTTTTCGAGTAATTCATCTAAGTTGGGCTGACCAGCATTTATCCATGCGGTGTACCAATAACTTCCCACCTTAATGATTGCTTGAGTTAATCTTCTTTCAACCATTCCGTTGAGCATATCGTGGTATTTGGTGGAATATTCTTCAGAGTAGGTTTTCATTAAAGAAGCTCCTCTATTTTCGAAGGTATATTTTTGGTCGGATGGAAATTCTTGGCTCAGCACTTTTTCTATATCTAACACGGAATCTTTTGCCGAAAAACTTTGTTGAACCACTTTCCACTCATCATCTTGAATATCATCTACATAAACTGCTCTACCTACAAAAAAATCGTAATCTTTAGCTTTCAATTCGGGCAATCTCGATTCCCAAAAACCGTGAATTCCCCGTTGCCCTGTTAATTGACCATTATAATTTTCGGTACAATGCAATGGAACGTGAGAATCGCCAATGTAATGACCTAAATCTGCTGATACTCTTAAAATCTGATCTACATTTTTTTCTTCAAAAGCTTTGGTTAATCTAATTACCATTAAATTAACGTGCCATGGAACTATACCATAAGCTTGCAAAGTATCATTAGAAAATTTTGCTACTGCATCGTTCCATTTTTTTGGAACCACTTCAAAGGGGTTATTCCCATTCACTATATAATGGTCAATATCGATGTAATGACGAGGAGCTTCACCTTCGGTTGAATATCTTCTTTTATCTGGATCTACAGCATGTTCAGTAATATATTCGATATTTTTTTTATAAAACTTTATCATTTCTGGAGGTAAGGTAAACACCGCCATTCTATTAATTTTTTTATGTCCAAAGAAGCCCCAAGAATAGCTCCATTCTTGAAAAAAAGAAATAGCAATGCCTAAAAAAATTAAGCTCAGCATATATTTATAAAAAAATTTCAACTTATTTCGAATTATTAGTAACAAATTCATTTCCTTTTAAAACAGGAACAATATTAGTTTTATCGAAAGTTAAACAATAAATAATATCTTCCTCCATATTTAATCGGCTTAATCTTTTTCGGTGAGAAGATTCACTAAGAAATCGATAGATATTGTCTTTTGCCGTATTATAAACATTAATAGCAGCAAGGCTAGAATCAGACAATCTGGTAAACCTTAAATTTTGAGAGATGCGTTCGGCAACTGCTCCTGCGAATAAAGTATCTTCTAAATTAAAACGATCTTTCCAACCAGCACAAAGTAGTAATACATCTTTGTCTTCTTTTTCTACAAAATCGCATAAGGCAGTAAAATTGGTAAAAGCACCAACAACAACCCTACTAGCACTTTTTGCCATTTCGATGGCTTTTGTGCCATTTGTAGTTGTTAATACTATCGTTTTATCTTTATACTTTCCATCTTTAAAAGTTAGAGGAGAATTTCCAAAATCAAATCCTTCCACAATTTCAGAATTTCTTTCAGCTCCTACAATATATCCTTGTTGTTTGTATTGATGGGCTTCTTCTAAAGTAGCTACAGTTATTAAACTTTTAATACCTCTTTCGAAAGCGGCACAAATAGCTGAAGTTGCTCTAAATATATCAATTACAACAACGGTGCAATTGGTGTTTTCAAAATATACAGGGAAAAGTGCAGGAGAAAAAATCACCTCCACTTTATTAGAATTTCCAGATGATTCTTCTGCCATTGAATTTTGAAATTGAAAATTAGAAATTAGAGATTAGAAAATCTCTAATCTCTAATTTCTAATTCATGAATAAAGTTATCCTTTATAAAAAGGCATACTTACCACTTTCGCTTTAATTTTTTTATCACGAATTAAGATGTAAATTTCTGAACCAATTTTTGAAAATTCAGTTTTTACATATCCCATTCCAATTGCTTTATTTAAGGATGGAGATTGAGTTCCAGAGGTAACTTCTCCAATAACATTGCCATTTGCATCAACAATTTGGTAATAATGACGAGGAATACCTCTGTCAATTAATTCAAAACCAACTAATTTTCTAGAAACTCCTTGTTCTTTTTGCTTTTTTAAATTATCTGAATTCACAAAATCTTTCGTAAATTTAGTAATCCATCCTAATCCTGCTTCAATAGGAGAAGTGGTATCGTTAATATCGTTTCCATAAAGGCAATATCCCATTTCTAATCGCAAGGTATCTCTACAAGCTAATCCAGCCATTTGCATGTTTACTTTTTTACCAGCTTCTTGTATGGCGTTCCACATGGTTAAGGCATCTTTATTCTCAAAATAAACTTCAAATCCTCCAGCGCCAGTATAACCTGTTGAAGAAACAATAACATTTTCTATTCCTGCGAAAGTTCCTCTTTGAACGGTATAATAAATCATATCTAAATCCATGTTAGTTAAGGGTTGAAGCATTTTTTGTGCATTTGGTCCTTGAACGGCTAACAAGCAAGTTTTATTGGAAATATCTTCAATATCAACATTGGTAGTATTGTGCATCACTAACCAATTCCAATCTTTATCAAGGTTAGCACCATTAACGACTAATAAATATTCATTTTTACCTAACATATAAACCAAAAGGTCGTCAACAATTCCTCCATCATTATTTGGAAAACATGAATATTGCACTTTTCCAATGGTTAAAACAGAAGCATCGTTAGAGGTAATTCGTTGAATTAATTCTAAAGAGCCATCTCCTCTTACCATAAATTCACCCATGTGTGATACATCGAACACACCCACATTATTTCTTACGTTTAAGTGTTCATCTATTAAACCTGTATATTGTACAGGCATATTAAAACCAGCAAATGGAACCATTTTAGCTCCTAGGTCAACGTGTTTTTGTTTAAGATAAATATCTTTTAAATTTAATACTTCTTCCATTTTATATATTTTTTAGAAAAACAAATGTATTAAAATAAATATACAAGGAATCTTAAAAAGAAAAGGATTTTAAGATTAAAGGGAAATAAATAAAAAACTAGTGTTAATCTAGTTCTTCATAAATGGAATTATTGCTTTTAAATTCGGGAACTAAAGCCTTCATTTGAGATACGATTAGCTTGTTGTCTTGTTTGTTAAAACAATTAATTAATTTTTGAATTTTAGTAGTGATAAATTCAAAATCATACTCCTTCACTTTAGCAATCATAATCTGTTTATGATGAGTTGGCAAGGTATTTTCTTCGTTTGCTAAAAGTTCTTCGTACAATTTTTCTCCTGGTCTTAATCCCGTATAAATGATTTTGATATCTTTATCTAATGCTAAACCAGAAAGTTTAATCATTTTTTTTGCTAAATCAAGGATTTTAACAGACTCTCCCATATCAAAAATAAAAATTTCTCCACCATTGCCGCTTGTTCCTGCTTCTAGCACTAATTGACAGGCTTCGGGTATCGTCATAAAAAATCGAGTAATGTCAGGATGAGTGATGGTTACTGGTCCTCCATTTTCAATTTGTTGATGAAATCTAGGAATTACAGAACCATTTGAGCCTAAAACATTTCCAAATCTGGTGGTAATAAATTTTGTTTTTACAGTTTTTCCAAGCGATTGCGTATAAATTTCGGCAATTCGTTTACTAGCTCCCATCACGTTGCTTGGATTTACAGCCTTGTCGGTAGAAATCATTACAAATTTTTCTACGTTGTATTTGACCGCTAGATCGGCTACGTTTTTTGTGCCAAAAACATTGGTTAAAATAGATTCTGATGGGTTGTTTTCCATCATGGGAACATGTTTGTATGCCGCAGCATGAAATACTATTTCTGGTTGGAACGTTTTGAATAGGTTTTCTAACCGTTCTTTATTTCTAATATCACCAATTACTATTTCATAAGATAACTTATCAAAATCGTCTTTCAACTCCATTTCCATATCATAGAGCGGAGATTCTGCTTGATCTAAAAGAATAATTTTTTTAGGATGAAACTGAATAACTTGTCGAACAATCTCGCTTCCAATACTTCCTGCTGCACCAGTAACTAATATTATTTTATCGGTCAATTGGTTTTTTATATTTTCAATATTTAATGAAATGGGATTACGTTCCAACAATTCTTCAATTTGAATTTTTTTAATCTGCTTAAAACTTAATTCTCCATTAATCCAATCTGTAACAGGAGGAACATTCAGCACTTTTGTATCATAATTCAAACAACTATCTACCAATTTCTTTTTACGATCTGGAGATAGTTTCTGAACGGAAATGATTAATTGTGCGACATCATTTTTGCTTAGTAGCTCATCTAATTTGTTAAATCCTTCAATGTGAACTCCTTCTAGTATTTTCCCTTCTTTTTTTTCATCATCATCAATAAAGGCTAAAACTTTATATTTTAATCCTGCATCCCTATCTAAAGTTCGTTTAGTAATAATCCCCGATTCACCAGCACCAAAAATAATTACACTTCTTTTTTCGCGATAAGGATTAATAATTTCGGTGTATAAAGCTTTAAACAATACCCTAAGAATAATCATTAAAAATAAGGAAGACATATAGTCGATGATGATGATGGAGAATGGTAATGGAAAAGTGCTATTAATTCCGTAAAAGTATATTAGGTTAATGATAACAAAAAGTAAGCTACCAGCTGTAATGGTAATAAATATACGTTGTGAATCTTTAGAACTGGTATGTTTTACAATGCTACGATGAGTTTTGGCAATTAAAAAGCTCAAAAAACGAATTGATAAGATAGCACCAAAAACAAACTTAAATCCTTTTATTTCTATTTCTGGTACGTTAAAATTGAAACGAACTAAATAGGCAATAACAATGGAGAACAAACAAAATAACAAGTCGATAACTAAGATGACCCATCGAGGCGTATTGTGTTGGAAAAGTATTCGAAAAGGATTCATAATTTTAATTTATTATCATCGGTTAAGAGATGATTTTTAGTAGTGTTTTAAAAATAATTTTGATGTCAGTAAAAGTAGTGTATTCGTTAATATACTTTAAGTTCAATTTTAACTTTGCAGGCATTATTTCATCTATATATGTTTTTTCTGGATTTTCTGATTTTCCCAACAATTCATTTTCATTAAAATATTCAATGCTTGCATAGTCAGTAATGCCAGGTTTTACTAATAAAACTTGTTGTTGCTCTAGGTTGTATAAGTCAACATATTTTCGAACTTCTGGTCGTGGACCAACCAGACTCATGTCACCGATAAAAACATTAATGAGTTGAGGCAATTCGTCCAATTTATATTTTCTAATAGAATAACCAACATTAGTTATTCTAGAATCTCTACCTCCAACAGTTAATAATCCTTTTTTGTCGGCATCAGTTTTCATAGAACGAAATTTATACAGCCCAAAATCTTTTCCATTTTTCCCGACTCTAACCTGTTTGTAAAAAATACCACCTTTTGAGTCAAAAATAATAATTAACCCAATAATAATAAAAAAAGGAAGCAGAATAACTAAACCAATTAATGAAAAAAAAATGTCGAATAATCGTTTTAGCATGATAATATTTCTTCAACCGATTTTATTACAGCGTCTAAGACATTTTCTACCATTTCTTCGGTTAAATCATAAAAAATAGGTAAAGAAATTTCTCTAAAAAAATTGTCAAGAGTAGTTGGATAATCAGCTAAACTATACCCCATATTAGTATAAAAACTCATTTTTGGTACAGGGATAAAATGAACATTTACCGAAACATCTTTATCAAAAATTGCTTGAATAATTTGGTCTCTTTGAAGTTCTGAAATTCCTTTTATTCTAAAAGGATATAAATGATAACTGCTTTCTATTACATTATTTTCTGGTTTAAAAATTGGAATTTGAGCCCATGAATATTGAGATAATACTTCATTATACCGTTCACAAATTGCTCTTCTTTTAGGTAATATTTCACTATCATATCTTTCCAACTCAACTTGACCAATTGCCGCCATAATATCGGTCATATTACATTTATAACCAGCTTCAACAACATCGTATTTCCAATTTCCTTTTTGGGTTTTCGCTAATGCATCTTTGTTTTGCCCATGCAAAGTTTTCACACACAAAATGTTATAAATTTCTTGGTTATCAAAAGGTTTAGGAAGGTTAAGTGCTATAGCACCACCTTCTGCGGTAGTTAGGTTCTTTACAGCATGAAAAGAAAAAACAGAGATGTCAGTTAAAGAGCCTGCTTTTTTTCCTTGATAACTTGCTCCAAAAGAATGTGCAGAATCGGATAGGACTAAAATTCTTCCCAATTTATTTTGTTCAGTGGTAGCCGCAACAAACTGATTTTTAAATTTATGTACTAAATTATTAATTGCATTATAATCGCATGGCATTCCACCAAAATCAACGGGCATTATCACTTTTGTTTTTGAAGTAATGGCTTTTTCAATTTCTTGAATATTTATATTAAAGTCATCTGCATTTACATCTACAAAAATAGGTTTTGCTCCACAATGTATAACTACATTAGCTGTTGCTGAATAAGTGTATGCAGGAAGAATAACTTCATCACCCTCTTTTACACCAAACCATCTTAAAATGGTTTCTAGTCCAGCAGTGGCACTGTTTAAACAAAGGGTGTTTTTATTTCCACAATATATAGTTATTTCCTTTTCAAATTGTTTAGTTCTTGGTCCTGTTGTTATCCAACCAGATTTTAATACTTTAACAACTTCATCAATAGCTTTTTGATTGATATGTGGAGGAGAAAATGGAATCATATTTATTAAATATTAATTAAGCGAAATTAAACTTTTAGTTCAACTTCTAATCACACTTGCTTGTCATTTTTCATACTATATTTACTATAGTATGAAACAAAAAATAAGGAATTAAAAAAAGCATAAAAAACAACCCCCACTTGTCTTTCGAGCATAGCTTCTGTTAAAAAATTTATACTAATAATAATTAAAAATCCAAGGTAGATAATGTAATTATTTTTTAATGCTATGATTATCGGGATGATAAGCATAAGTATTAAAATAACACCTCCAATTAAACCGATTGCTAATGTCGTTTGAAAAAATTGATTGTGAGCATTCAATTTTTCATCATGAAAAAATTCCATTCCTTCTTTTTGGTATTCGGTTACCAAAATATTTTTAGCATCACCAGTTCCATATCCAATAATAGGGTTATTTTTAATTAAATGAAATGATGTTATCCAAATAAACTTACGAGTAGATGTAGAGCTGATTTCTGATTGATCTGTTCGAGACACTGTTGCTAATTCATTAACTCTTTGTTTAAATAAACTAGAATACTGATAGGTTACAAAAAAACTAATAATTAATAATAATAAAACAACAGTGCCTTTGACAAATGCCTTATATTTTATTACCCATATACTTATTGCTATTGAATGCACTAATAACATCGTTATCAACCCAGTTTTAGATGAAAGCAATAAAATATTGGTAGAAAATAAAATAATAAGAAAAAGAATGGTTTTTTGTTTAAATGTTGGGTTTTTAGTAAGTAAAAAATAATAAAGTACAACTAAACACAAACTAAGAAGCATTGCAAAATAACTTGAATGCATAAATAAAGCAGCTCCACCGTAGAAAAAAAGAGATGTATCAAACGAAAAGTAAAAATTGATTGATGAACTTATTAATGCAATCACAACAGAGACAAAACAACCTTCAATAAATGATTTAAGAGTGTTATTCAAAATTCCATTAAAATCAAGCTTAGCTATAAAGAAGGAGATTGGAAAAATAATTAATGACAACTTAGTAGTAATATCAAAAAAACCTGTTTTTAAATCATCTGAGTAAAGTAATCCAATTATGTAAATAATGTAGATAATAGAAAAAAGTAATATGGTTGCTTTTTTTTTAGGTTTGAATTCAAAATTAAAAAGACAAGTAACAAAAAATAAAATTATTAATGGGGCGATTAGTTTCCTCTCTAAAGGAATAACAAAAGCCATCATTAACAATACATAATAATTTGCCTTATATTTGATGTCTGTGAAATTCATTTAAATGTTTAAAGAGCTAAAAGTAATAAAGTTGATTGTTTTTGCAGGCTTGTTGTTTGTAATTCTATCAAAAATAGATTTTTCAGATAATATAATAAAAGAATTATATACTGATAAGCACTCCTATTATGCTGATGATACTATTAAAGTTTACAGCTCCACTCCATTTAATTTTTCTTTTAGCCGAAATATCTCTATCAATGATATTTCTGGAAAAAAAGTATCGTCAACAAATATAGATTTAAATAATCAAAATGTTGATTCAAATCCATTAGAAGATGGGCTAGGTTTTGAAAAATTCATCAACTATCAATTTAGTAATAATATTAAATCTGGTATTTATTTAATAGAAGATAAATATCCAATAATAATAAAATCAAAACATATTGTAGAAATAACTGTTGTTTATCCTTATGCTAATAATAACTTATATCAAGCATATAACGATTTAAGTGTTTTTTCTTTAAATTCTAAAAAATCTAGTTTAAACAGAACCGCTCCTATTGATGTTTACAGTGAAGGACTGATACCTTTCTTTAATTTTTTAAATTCAACCTATAAAGTTAATTTCATAACTGACCTAGATTTAGAAGACATTAACAACTTTAAGAATTCTAAAGTGTTGATATTGTACGGTAAATCAACCTGTTGGACACCAAAGATGAAAGATTCATTTAATACTTATGTTGCTCAAAAAGGAAATGTTCTTTTAATGAGTTCTTACACACTGAATAATGTTTGTTGGTATAATAAAAAAGGCAATCAAATTATCATGTATGATGATAGTTCAAATGCTATGAAGAGTTGGAATAATCCACCAGAAAAATCTATAGGAGTTTCCTATGTAAACGGAGGTTACTCAACTGATTCATCTTATCAATTGGTAAATAGTGGTCACCCCATTTTAAAAGGAGTTGCAAATGAATTTATTAATATAAAAGCAAATTTATATTGTTCACCACCAATTAAATGGTATGATGATCTTCCAAGGATAGATATAGATTCACTAGGATTTTATAAGGGAGATATTATTGCTTATGGCAAAGCAACATATCTAGAAGATAGTAAAGGGATAAAAGGAATTTTTGTATTACAACCTGATTCCACATCTGGTAAAATTATTAGTTTAGGAACTGAAGATTGGTGTTTGAAAGAGAATATTGGAGAAAATGAGAATTTACAAAAAATCACAAAAAACTCTATTGAATATTTGTTAAAATAATTCTAATAATGCTTCTGCAATTTTCTCGCATGCTTTTCCATTTCCATATAAATCAATGCTAAAATTAGACTCCTTATTGAGCATTTGAGATGCTCCTGAAACAATCCTTTCTTTATCAGCACCAACCAAAATATTCACCTTGTTTTCAATTAATTCTACCCATTCGGTTTGGTCTCTAAGGGTAACACAATTCTTTTTAAAAAAATAAGCTTCTTTTTGTAAACCACCACTATCTGTCATCACTAAACTACATTTTTTCAACAATTCAATCATGTCGAAATACCCAACAGGGTCAATAATTTTTACTTTTAAAGCTACACCTAAAGCTTCAATTTTTCCTTTTGTTCGAGGGTGTAAGGGCAACACAACTGAAGTTGTTAGGTGAATTTGGTTTAAAGCATCTAAAATTGCTTTTAAGCGAGTTGAATCATCAGTATTTTCGGCTCGATGTAAGGTACAAAGAATAAATTGATTGAGGTTAATTTGCTTATTTATAGTAGATTTTTCAGCAGATTTTTTTGCATAGAAAGTAGCTGCATCTTGCATCACATCACCACATTTAAAAATTTTACATGGACTATTTTCGTGTCCTTCTTTTTGAAGGTTATCAACTGCTGTTTGTGTTGGGCAAAATAAATAATCTGAAATTCGATCGGTTAAAATCCGATTAATTTCTTCGGGCATTTCCATATTAAAACTTCTTAAACCAGCTTCAACATGTGCAACTTTGATGTGTAACTTTTTAGCTGCTAAAGCTCCAGCTAGGGTAGAATTTGTGTCTCCGTATACGAGTAGCAAGTCAGGTTTTTCATCCAATAATATTTTTTCAATTCCTTCTAACATTCTACCTGTCATAGCACCATGATTTAAACTATTGATGGCTAAGTTGTATTTTGGTTTTGGTATTTCCATTTCTCTGAAGAAAACTTCACTCATATTTTCGTCAAAATGTTGACCTGTATGTACAATTATTTCTTCAATACCCTTGTGTTTATTAAATTCTCTGCTTAATGCAGCTGCTTTTACAAACTGTGGTCTTGCTCCTACTATCGTTACTATTTTCATATGATTTTAGATAACTTTTGTAATTCCTTAAAAAATGAATCGGCTATGTTGTTTCTATTAAAAAATTCATTTACATAATTTCTTCCATTTTCACCAAATTCAATTATTTTCTCGCGATTATTATTTAGATAAATCGTTTTCTCTGCTAAATCTTCATCATTTTCTGGTTCAAAAAATAAACCTGCTTTTCCATTATTAATAAACAATTCTTTGGCTTCTCCACCCACTCCTAATAACAAAGGTTTTTTCATAGCCAAATTTTCGAAAATTTTTGAGGGAATCGCACCTAAAAATAAATCTAACTTTTTTAATGGAACCAATGCAACATCAATTGCCTTAACAATTTTAGGCATTTCTGATTTAGGAACTAAATTTAAAAAGAAAACATTATTAAGGTTCATTTGATCTTTAAAGACAATTAGCTTATCCTTTTCAGGTCCACTACCCAATAATAAGTATTTTATCTCTTTGTGATTTTTTGTTCGATTAGCAGCCTTTAATATTATTTCAAGCCCTTGTGCATGTCCAATAATTCCAGCATAAAGTAATATTAAATCATTTTCAAGAAATCCATTTTCTATTCTCCAATTGGATTTAATTTTTTCAGGATCATATAACATTAAATCTACACCATTTGGTAGCCAGTATACTTTTTTATTTGGAAATCGGGTGCTAATATTACAAACAATACCTTGAGTCTGTCCTGTAATTAAACTGGATTTATTGTATAAGAACTCCTCCAAAATAGTAGCTAATTTTAAGAAGAATTTGTTTGTTACTAATCCTAATTTTTCGGCACTTTCTGGCCATAGATCAGATACATTAAAAATTAGTTTTGCTTTTTTATTTCTACATAGCAAATAGGCTGAAATTCCAAGGAACAAAGGTGGTGATTCGCAGAATATATAATCGTACTTCTTTTCTATTTTTTTTTTACCAACCCAATAAGAAGACCACACAAAAGAAAAATAATTTTGTAATCTTTTAACGATAGATTTACTCTTTGAAACAAAAATAGAAGAACGATGAATTTTCAGACCATCCATTTCCTCATAGTCGTATTTTTTACCTAAATATTTCGAATGAATTTCCATAGCAGGATAGTTAGGCATTGCTGTTAACACAGTAACATCCATGCCTTCTTTTTGCAGTCGTATAGCCAACTCAAACAACCTGTTTTGAGGAGCACCAACTTCTGGAGGAAAATATTGTGTGAGGAAAAGGATTTTCATGCCAAATGAGAAAATGAAGGTATTATTTGACCAATCTCTATTAAATATTCATCTTCTATTATAACATTACTTCCAAGAACACTTCCTTGTGATAAATGGCAATGACTAGCAATAGTAGTATCATGGTCTATTAAAACTAATGAATTAATGATATTATTTTCTCCTATTTTGCTATTTGCATTTATTACAGCTCCAGCCAAAATTACGTTGCCCAATTTTATTTCTACCAATTGAGAAAGGAATGCATTAGGGTGAGTAATGTTTGTTGTGGAGAAATGTTTAGATAATTTTTGATAAATCTGTTTTCTGATTTTATTATTACCAATTGCAACGATAAAGTAGTCGAAAGTAATAGAATTGTTTTTATCTATATCTGATATGGTTGAAACTACTGTTAAATTTTTAAATATTTTTGTACATAATGGTAGATTATCATCTGCAAACCCAACAATTTGAAAGCCAGCTAATAAAGCTGTTTCAGCAACAACTACAGCATATCCACCAGCTCCAATTATTATTATTTTTTTATTGTCCATTTGTTAATAGCATATATTTATTTTCAACAATTTTTAAATTTTTATGCCAATCGGCTTTCTCATGAATAATCTTTTGATTGATTTTAAATGATTTTTCAGACCACTCAGAATAATGATTATAACTTTCTAAAATTAGGTCTGCCAATTGAACTACATCATTTATTGCAACTAAAAAACCATTTTCTTGATGTGTTATCCATTGCGTATTAGCCGCAATATCTGTGACAATTGGAAAAATTCCACATGCCATTGCTTCATTTAACGAAATGTTGTTTCCATCTGACAAGGAAACTGAGACAAAAACATGAGATTTATTTAATATTTTAACCATTTCTGATTGAGGAATCTTACCATAGAATTTCGTAAAATTAGTTAATCCTAATTCTTTAACCAATTTTTCTATAAACTCTCTTTTTGAACCACCACCTATTAAATTTAGTCTAAGATTTGGAATTTGACTCTTAATTTTTGAAAGAGCATTTAACAAATGAGGAATATTATAAACATCCTCGAAGTTTCTTGTACTTGTAATTACAAAATGATTTTCATTTACTTTTCTATTATTAGCGTTAAATAAATTGGTATCGATTCCAAAAGGAACAACTTCTGTTTTAAGATCAAAGTTGCCTATATTTAGCATGGCCAATTTCATATGATTTGCCATTACAGTTATCCAATCAGCTCTTTTAAATGCAAATTTTAAAAGCTTACGATAAATTATAGAATTATTTGGGCTTATTAAAATATCAGAGCCTAGAGCTGTTATCACATAAGGATGATAGTTAACCAATGCTCCAACAATACCATAACTTGTCGCATAATGAGAATGTACTATATCTGGTTTTATTTTACGAACAATAGATTTTATTTCATTTGCTTTTAACAGTACATTCCAATTGCCACCTTTAACCGATAAGTTTCCAGCATCAACAAAATAAAATTTAACTCCTGAAATGTCACATTCTTTTTTAAAACTTATTAAATAAACATTATGGTCTTTGCTTAAAAAATGTTCGCACCATCTTTTGGTATGTATACTTTCACTATCGGCTAAATAACAAATTTTCATTTCAAATCTCCTTTCTGTTTGAAAAATTGATACGTATTTTCCATTCCCTTTTCTAATCCAAATGGATAATTAAAAAAAGATTTGAACTTACTATCCTCGTAAGCTACATGATTTGATATTACATTTAATTTATGAATACCTATAGCGTTTAATAGTTTAAAAAACACATTTGGAATTACAATAACTTTAGTATTTCTCTTTAAAATTTTATTTAGCAAAGTAACTAATTCAATATATTTTATAGCATATCCAATATTAATTATTTGACTTGCTTTTGCATCTAGTAACTTAATTATGGCAGCAGTTAGGTCTTTCACATAAACATAATTAACTATTGCATTTGGAGCAAGAACAATCATTTTGTTTTGTTGAATATGCTTCATTAATTTTAATAAGGCATCATGTGGATGTTTTTCTCCAAAAACATTGGTTGGTCTTAATATTCTTAATTCTATATTATTACTTGCACAAGCTTTTATTAAAATTTGCTCTGATTTGTATTTGGTTTTTTCGTATTCATTCTTAGGATGACATTCCGAATTCTCATTAATTGTAACACTAGTACTGCTATACTGCTTTCCCACTACTCCTACACTGCTCATGTGTATAATTTTCTTAACATGATTAGTAAAAGCCGCTTTCACTAAATTTTCTGTTCCCAATACGTTAGTTAGAGCTAGTTTTTGAATGTTTCTTACTTCAGCTGCTATATTAATAATTACTTCAATATTTTTAAATGCTTTTTCTAATGAATAATAGTCTGTGAGATCCGCCACAACAATTTTAACGTTATTAAGTGAAGCTCTATTTATTAAATCAGGGTTACGAGTAAGCAAAGTTACATTGTGATGTTCAGTATTTATATCTTTCAATAAATGCTGACCTATAAATCCACTGGCTCCAGTAATTAATATATTCATTTGTTTTTCATTAAAACTTTAGGAATTAATGTTGAAATAAAAATAATTAAAACTGGCAATAAGATGGCTTCAAATATTAACGCTTTGTAGCCTTCTGGACCTGACCTTATCATAGATGGGATTTGGGCTGTAAATGCTGAAAAGCCAATGATAAATAAAATAGAAATAAAACTACTTTTAAATTGATTTACTTTAAAAATAGCATTATAAAAAAAACTCCAAATCCATCCTAAAATGAATCCACCTATAATTATCCCGAAAATTCCAAAATTAAGAAACCAAGCAGTTGCATGATGGATAGTATAACCTGTACCTGGTTTAGCGTTAACTTGTGCTGCATAATATTCGTAAATACCTGCTGGTCGATCTGGCCATAAAAAATGTGGAA
>Ga0100377_1000847_pt1 | contig 26572 bp, 16 predicted proteins | sample CryGeymeta201501_FD_83664 | JGI IMG/M metagenome (GOLD analysis project Ga0100377, IMG submission 83664) | Groundwater microbial communities from Crystal Geyser aquifers in Utah, USA - Crystal Geyser metaG 2015-01 | ecosystem: Environmental > Aquatic > Deep subsurface > Groundwater | place: USA...
AAGGTGCAGCACCTCGGGGTGTCGGCGGCGCTGCTGGAGTCGGAGGGGGCGGTGAGCGAGGCGGTAGTGGTGCAGATGGCCGAGGGGGCGCTATCGCTGTCCGGGGCGACCTGGGCGCTGTCGGTGAGCGGCGTGGCCGGCCCCGGCGGCGGCTCCCCGGGCAAGCCTGTCGGCACCGTCTGGGTCGGGCTGGCCGGACCTGACGGCGGGCGCGCGCGGAAGCTGTCGCTGCCGTCGGGCTGGTCGCGCACGCGCATCCGGCAGTCGGCGGCGCATCACGCGCTGGCGTGGCTGCTCCGGGTGCTGGAGGAGCGTCATGCCGACTGATCCCTGCCCGTCATCGACGGACTCGCCGACGTCCCCGCTCGACCCGCGCCGCGGGTCGTGCCCCGGGCTGATCGCCCGCCCTGTCTCACCGGAGCAGCCTTGATGAGAGTCCTGTCTGTCGTCTTTGATCTGAGCCTCGACACCGTCGAGAGCATCGCGCTGGCCCAGGAGGACCTGGAGGACAGCCTGGGCGAGGAGCCCGTGGAGCTGGTCTGGATCGATCCGGCGCAGATCCATGTGGCGCTGAAGGTGATGCGCAACATCGATGGGGCGATGATCGAGCGGGTGAGCGAGACGGTGGAGAGCGTGGCGCGGGCGCTGGTGCCGTTCAAGGTGGGGGCGACGGGCCTGACGGCCGATCCGTCGCCGGAGCGGCCGCAGCTGGTGTGCGCGACGATCGACTCGGGGCTGGAGCTGGTGGTGGGGCTGCAGAAGGTGCTCGACCTGCATCTGGAGCGGATCGGCGTGCCGATCGATCCGCGGTCGTTCCGGGCGCTGGCGGTCAGCGGGCGGCTCCGGGTGCCGGAGCGGCGGGTGGATCTGTCGGAGCAGTTCGCGGCGGTGGGGGGGCTGGACTTCGGGCAGTCGTACGTCAAGCACATCAGCCTGCTGGACGGGACGCTGGATCGCCACGGGGCGCGTTGGGGCGTCGTGCGGCGCTACCGGCTCGGCGGTCAGCGGACGAAGGACCGCGCCTGATCGGCGCGCCCCCGGTGGTCGGGCGCCCAAGGCGTCGATCGCGGGGTGGCGGGGGTCGGGTGAAAGGGTAAGCAGTGGTGAAATAAAATTCAGTAAAGTTCGTTGACAGGGGACGGGACAGGCGCTATGTTTCTCCCTGCCAACGCGACGGCACCCTGCATCGACCTCTCGCACCGGTCTTGACTGGTTCGGCGAGCGGCCCGGGGTGTTTGTGGCTGGACTCACCGGCGGAGCCGGTGATGCGTTCCGACCCCTGGAGGGGCCCGAGCCGGGCCTCTTCTCAACATCAGCGATCTGCTCTGCCTCCGCGCGTTGGGCGTGGTTGGGGGAGCTCTGTGACCCCGGTTTCCATCAACACGACAGCGCCGCACCTCCACGACCCCGACCAGACCTCTGGTCGCATGTATGCGGCTGCCACACACCAGGGAGAATCACCATGGCCCGTAAGCCCGCCAGCAAGGAAAAGGCCCTCGAGCTCACCGTCAGCGCGATCGAGAAGCAGTTTGGCAAGGGGGCGATCATGCGCCTCGGCGAGGAGGAGTCGCTGTTCGCGGATGTGCACGTGATCCCGACGGGGTCGATCAGTCTGGACATCGCGCTGGGCGTGGGCGGTCTGCCTCGCGGGCGCGTGGTCGAGATCTTCGGGCCGGAGTCCTCGGGCAAGACGACGCTGACGCTGCACTGCATCGCGCAGGCGCAGCGGCTCGGGGGTGTGGCGGCGTTCATCGACGCCGAGCACGCGCTGGACGTCTCGTACGCCCGCAAGCTCGGTGTGCGGACGGACGATCTGTTGATCAGCCAGCCGGACACGGGGGAGCAGGCGCTGGAGATCGCGGACATGTTGGTGCGCTCCAACGCGATCGACATCCTGGTGGTGGACTCGGTGGCGGCGCTGACGCCCAGGGCGGAGCTCGAGGGCGAGATGGGCGACAGCCATGTGGGCCTTCAGGCGCGGCTGATGAGCCAGGCGCTGCGCAAACTGACCGGCAGCATCTCCAAGAGTAGCACCACGGTGGTGTTCATCAACCAGATCCGTATGAAGATCGGCGTCATGTTCGGCTCGCCGGAGACGACGACGGGCGGCAACGCGCTGAAGTTCTACTCGTCGGTGCGGCTGGACATCCGTCGGGTGGGTGGGATCAAGGACAAGACCGATGTCGTGGGCAACCGGACGCGGGTCAAGGTGGTCAAGAACAAGGTCGCGCCCCCGTTCAAGCAGGTCGAGTTCGACATCATGTACGGGACGGGGATCAGCCGTGAGGGCGATCTGGTCGATCTGGGGGTCGAGATCGGGGTCATCGACAAGTCGGGGTCCTGGTACTCGTACGGGAACGACATGCGGCTCGGCCAGGGGCGTGAGAACTCCAAGGCGTACCTCATCGAGAACCCCGAGGTGGCCGATCAGATCGAGGCCCGCATCCGCGAGCACTTCGGGCTCAAGTCGGTGGTCACGGCGGACGCGGTGGCGGAGGCCTGAGACACTGCGCCTGGCCCCGACCCGCTTCGGGATCTGGGTGGCCGGCGCACAAGTGCTTGAGATTCAAGGGGAATCTCTCCAAGATCGCTCCAGATGATCGCTGCACGGCGGGCTGTGGGGGGCTAGTGGTCGAGGGCGCAAGTTCCAACACGTTCTGTCGGTTCTTTTCCGCGTGGTTGCGTGCGTGTTGTTCTCGACGTGCCGCTGGCACGCCTTCGAACACACACACGCAACCACACGAAAAATCCCTCGACAGAACGCGTCGTTACTTGCGCCCTCGACCACTTGTGCCCCGACGGCGCCGCAGGCGTGGCCGGTCCGGGGCGAGAGGCCTGCATCCTCTGTCCAATGAGACGGCCCCTGTGGTATAGTCCCGCGCGGACACCACGTCGCAGCAACGCGTCAAGCGCAGCGATGACCGCGGGCGACGTGGCCCGAGGGGCACCGGATGAGGGCGTCATGTCGAGCGAGATCGATCTCAACCACATCCTCCAGGTCGCGATCAAAGGCGGCGCCAGCGACATCCACCTCAAGACGGGGTTGCCCCCGATGTTCCGGGTGGACGGGACGTTGTTGCCGCTGCGTGACGCCAAGCGGCTGACGCCGGAGGAGCTGTCCCGGACGGGCGCAGCGATCATGAACCCGCTCCAGCGCGAGCGGTTCAAGCAGCACCTCGACGTGGACCTCGCCTACGGCGTGCCGGGCATCGGCCGGTTTCGCGTGAACGTCTTTCAGCAGCGCGGCAGCGTGGGGATGGTGTTCCGGGTCATCCCGTACAAGGTCCAGACGATGGAGTCGCTGCTGCTGCCGAAGGTGGTGGCGCGGATCGCCGAGGAGCGTCGCGGCCTGATCCTGGTGACGGGCACGACGGGCAGCGGGAAGTCGACCACGCTGGCGGCGATGATCGAGCACGTCAACTCCAACCGGACCGATCACATCATCACCATCGAGGACCCGATCGAGTTCTTGATCCGCGACAAGCGCTGCATCATCAACCAGCGCGAGATCGGCACGGACACCACGAGCTTCGCCCGCGCGCTCAAGGCAGCGCTGCGGCAGGATCCCGACGTGATCCTGGTGGGGGAGATGCGCGACTTCGAGACGATCGAGACGGCGATGACGGCGGCCGAGACGGGCCACCTGGTGATGAGCACGCTGCACACGGTCGACGCGACCGAGACGATCAACCGCATCATCAGCGTCTTTCCACCCTACCAGCAGAAGCAGGCGCGCCTTCAGCTGGCGGGGTTGCTCAAGGCGGTCATCAGCCAGCGCCTGGTGCCTCGGGCGGACGGCCGGGGCCGGGTGCCCGCGCTCGAGATCCTGATCGTGACGAGCCTGGTGCGCGAGCTGATCATGGACGAGGCGCGAACCCACGAGATCAACGAGGCGATCGGCAAGGGCCACGTCTCCTACGGCATGCAGACCTTCGACCAATCGTTGATGGGGCTGCTCCGCAACAACTACGTCACCTACGAAGAGGCGCTCCTGCAGTGCTCCAACCCGGACGACTTCGCCTTGCGGGTCTCGGGCATCGAGTCGACGAGCTCGGCGGAGGGGTGGGGTGACTTCGAGAGGGATGGCGGCAACAAACAGTTTGATCGGTGATGCGAAAGACTCCAGCTCCTGCCATCCCTCGCAGCATCGCCAGGCCCCTGCTGGGGTCCGTCGTCGTGCTGACCCTCGTCCTGTCCACGTTCGCGGCGAGCGCCGATGACACGCGCAATGTCGTGGTGACCCGGGTGCCCGGCCGCGGCGGTGATGCCGTCACCAACGCGCTCTTCGACGACCTCGCCAGACGCGACGGCTTCGTCGTCCAGGACCAGGACTGGTTCCAGGCGCGCGTGGATGCGCGCGGGCTGGTCTTCGATGAGGTGCTGGCCGATCCTGTCACGCTGGTCTCGGCCACCGAGGCGCGGGACGAGGAGGCGATCGACGCGGTGCTCCGGCCCGGCAAGGGCAAGGGGCGCGGGACCTTGATCCTCGACGTGATCGACGGGGCCACCGGCAGCGTCGTGGGGACGGTGGAGATCAAGGTCCGGGGTGGGAAGCTGAACGCCAAGGGCGCGCAGGTGGTGATCGACGAGGCGGTCGCGCTGATGGCGAACGTGGGCTGGCCCGAGCCCGCGCCGCTGCCGCCACCCGAGCTCGCCCCGTTCGAGGATCCGACCAGCGACGCGCCGCCGCTGGTCGCGGTGGCCGATGACGAGCGGCCCAAGGAGGGCCCGCTGGTCGTAATCGAGGGCGGGGTCAGCGCGCTGCGTCGAGACTTCGACGTCGTGTCGAGCACCGTGGGCTTCGATTACTCGGCGACGCTGTATCCGGGCTTCCACGTGGCCGCAGACCTGTACCCGTACCCGTGGGGCGGGGCGGTGGTGGGGAACCTCGGCCTGACCGGCCACTTCCTCCAGGGGTCCGAGACCGTCTCGCTGCAGAAGGCCGACGGCTCGACCCAGCCGCTGGAGTCAGTCCACACCGAGTGGTCCGCTGGCGCGATCTTCCGGCAGGAGTTCAGCCCGACGTTCCTGCTGCGGTATGGGGTTGGCTACGAGGCGGTCGATTTTGTACTGGCCGACAACCCGGTCTATAGTACAACCACCTATACGGCGTTGTGGCTTTCGGCCCACGCAGTCTACGGCATCGTCGATGGCCTCGCCTTCGAGGGCGGGCTCCGGGCGCTGCCGTGGGTGGGGCTCGGGGCCTCGGAGTCCGAGCTCGGAACGGGGTCGACGGCCTTTGGCGCCGTGGTGGATCTGTCGTTGACCTACGATCTCTTTGCGGGTGTGTTCGTGCGAGGCGGCTATCACCTGCGCGCGATCACGACCACCTTCGAGGGGACCGGGACGCGACAGATCGGAGAGCAGACGCTGACGAACGCCCAGAGCAACGACTTCGTCAACGACGGGTCGTTGTCCCTGGGCTATCGATATTGAACAGGGCGGGTGCCCGTGTGGGTAGCGCTCAGGCGCACGGGACCGGCGTGGACATGCTAGACCGCCGTGCATCGCGTTTGAGGCAGCGACGCAGGGTGTCCTGCGAGCTTCCGCTCACAGAACCCCCTGCGCTGTGACCTCAAACGAGATCCAGGCTGGGCGAGCCGTTCGAGGAGAGAGACGTGGCTGACACGCAGATCGCAGCCATCCGCGCGAGGCTGAACTTCACCACCGCCGAGGAGTTCATCGAGGCGTTCGCGCCTCTGGTGTCGGCCGGTGGGATGTTCCTGCGAACGCGCCAGGTTAAGCCCGTGGGCTCGACCATTCGCTTCGACTTCAGCCTCGCCAGCGGCGAGCGGCTGCTGTTCGGCGAGGGGGTCGTGCGGCAGGTGAAGAAGCCGAGCGCAGACAACCCCTCGGCGCCGACCGGGATGTTGATCAAGTTTACGAAGCTCAACCGGTCGAGCAAAGATCTGGTGCGCCGGATCGTCGCCTTCAAGAGCACCGGTGTCAGCGGTGGCTTTGAGCCGGCCCCTCGCCGAGAGGCGCCGCCGCGCCACGATCCGGACGCGTTCTACGACGACGGCGATCGCACGATGGCGGGCATGCCGGCGGCGCACGAGGAGGCCGATCTGAATTCGGGGTCGGCGCGGGGCGGGGGAGACATCCACGCGTCGCTGGCGAACCTTCGGGCGCTGGTGGGCCGTCGCGAGCCGGAGCCCGAACTGGCGCCGCCCGAGCCCGAGCCACCGTCGGAGGATGAGGCGGACGGCCTGTCGCCGAGCTCCCACAACGTGCCGAGCAGCGACACGGGGATCCCTGGGGCCGAGGTGGCCTTCCGGGAGCGTCGGCCGCTGTTTCCTCAGCGCACGGCGGCTCCTGCGGCTTTCGGCTTCGATCCGACCGCCGCGGATGCGCTCCCGCCAGGGACGCGGGTGAGCGCGGTGGCCGAGGAGCCGTCCCATCCACCGGAGCAAGCTCGGGCGGCAGGGGATCTGGGTGAATTCGGGGTGGGGATGGACGATGAGGACATCGACGATGTCCTCGGCAACCTGTTTGGCGGCGGCTCCGGCGGCGGGTTCGACTTTGGTGGTGACGCCTTCGGCGACGGTGTGGCGGACGCCGGCGGGTTCTTCGGCGCGCAGGGCGGAGAGCCGGCCTCGCCGTTCCCGTCGGAGTTTGCCCGGGCGTCGCAGGAGCACGCGGCCTTCGAGACGGACGCGTCGGAGCGGACGCCAGAGGCCGCTGCGCCTCGGGGGCTGGCCGCCTTCGCCCATCTGACCTCGGAGGATCCGATCCACATCGCCGCGCAGCGCGACGACTCGGCCGCCGACATCGACCTCGACATCGAGGTTGACGATCCGATGTCCGAGGCGGAGTACTCTGCCAGCCACTCGATGTTCGTGGCCCGCGATGCAGCACCGGCCTCGCCGGCACCTGCGCCCTATCTCGCCGAAGCGCCCGCCCACTTGTTCACCGAATCGGATGCGTCCTCTGGCGACACCGGCGCAGGGCTGCACGGAGCCTACGAGCCATCGGCCGACGACTACACCGAGCTCGGCGCTGACGATGTCGCCGAGAGCAGGCCCTCGTCGGTGTTCGACGCGCCTCCACCGCCCCCGCCGGCCATGGCGGCGCCCCTGGACGAGGCCGAGGACGCCGTGGTGGCGCATGTGCCGGTGCTTGAGCCCGAGGCGGACGAGGACTACTTCGATCCGTTCGGCTCCTCCGGCGTAGATGACGCCGAGGAGCCGGCTGTGGTGGCCGCGGCGACCTCCGGGACCGAGGCTGCGGCCGCTGGTCCCCCGCAGCTCGGCGAGGGTGAAGAATACGTCGACCTCGACGCGCCCCCGTACGATGATCCTGAATCTGTCCCCCCGGTCGAGCTCGACGGCGCGTACGCCGAGGCTGTGGAGACCGCCAGAGCCGAGGCCGCGGCAGAGGCTCAGGCGCAGCAGGAGGCTCGGGCCCAGCAGGAGGCTCAGGCCGCCGAAGCGGCGCAGGCCGCCGAACAGGAAGCGGAGCTGGCGATCGAGCTCGAGCCCTCCAGCGATGACGACGTGCTCGACCTTGGCGCGCCAGAGTCCGAGGAGGCCGAGCTGGCACATGAGCCGGCGCTCGACCCCGCTCCCGGCGAGCTCGCCCAGATGGCGGCGGAGCCCGTGCTGGCCGACGCGCCGGAGGCAGACGCCGAGCCCGAGATCGATTTTGACGACTCCGAGGACGACGAGGCGTTTGAGCTCGGCGATCCGGCGGAGGAGGAGGCCGAGTTCACTCCAGAGGCCGCCCCTGTGGAGGCGGCCCCTGCGGACCTCGCCTTCGACGAGGAGGAGGACATCGGGCCGCGCGGCGGCGGCGGACTGGGCGCCGCGGTCACCGACAACTTCTTCGGCGATGACGAGGATGCAGCGGAGCTTGATCGCCCCATCGCGCTGTTCGGGGATCCGGAGGCGGAGCGCATGATCGCACGCGCCGAGGTCGCCGAGGTCGCCGAGATGGCGCCCTTCGCCGAGGAGGTCGCGCTTGACGCCGCCGCGCCCTCCGACGAGGGCATCCCGGTACCAGTGGAGACCGAGGTCGCCGAGCTTGAGGTCGGCATCCCGTCCCACCTGCTCATCGCGGCGGGAACCGAGGAAGGCTCGGAGCTGGAAGCGGAGGAGGAGGCGGAGGTCCAGCGCCTGTTCGCCGAGCGTCGGACGGCGCAGCCACCGCCGCCTGCGGCGGAGAGCCGCCCGCTCGGCCGGATCGCGCTCCGCAGGGCGTCGGTGGACGATCTCGAAGCCGAGCGCCGCGAAGCGCACAAGCACGAACTCGACGGCCCCGCGGCTGTCCCGCCGCGCCATGTGGCACCAGAGGACGACGGGATCGAGGTGGACCTCGACGGGCCCATCGCCCCTGCGGCGGAGGCGCCGCTCGACCAGGAGCTGCCAGACGCAGAGGGTGAGCAGGCAGGTGCCTTCGAGCCCGAGCCCGAGCCCGAGCCCGAGGTCGAGCCTGTTCCCGAGCCCGAGGTCGAGGTTCGCGAGGCGCTGTTCGTGCCGCCAGCCGAGGTGGAGGGTGAGCTGGAGAGCTTGCTGGGTGACATCGGGGGGACCGGGTTCACGGCGAGCGAGACGGCGCGCAGGGCCCGCGGGCCGATCCAGCTGCGGTTCGCGAGGGCGGCTGAGGAGGTCGCGCCGGTCAGTCAGGCGGAGGCCTCCCTGGAGGATCTCCTGTCGCTTGCGCAGACCGAGATCGAGCACGTCCAGGAGCACCACAAGCCCATGGACGGCGACGCCGTGCTGGACGAGGTGCTCGGCGAGCTGCCGCCACCGCCGCCGCCGCCCACGGCAGATGCCGAGAATCCATTTGCGGTGGCTGACGACAGCAAGAAGAAGAAGAAGGGCTTCTTCAGCCGCCTGTTTGGCGGGGATTGAGGTTGCGCTCCATCTCCACTTGATGACCACGCCGGGCTCCGCGCGACCCTCCGCGCGGCGCGCCGGGCGTCGAGGCTTCGGACGCCATGGAAACCTACCTTGGTCTGCACGCGCTCGAGGGCGAGTGGCACGGGTTGCTGCCCCGCTATCTCCTGGTCGCTGGCTACCTGACGGGGTTGCGGGTTCTGGAGATCGGCTGCGGTCTCGGGCTCGGCACCTCCGTCTTGATCGATGTCGGCGGTGCGGACGTGGTCGCGATCGACCATCGTCCCGAGCTGATCCAGGCGGCGCGTGGTCAGTTCGAGGCGCACGCCCAGCGCTTCGAGATGATGTTCTACGAGGAGATGGACTTCGAGGACGGCAGCTTCGATGTGGTGCTGTGCTTGAACGACGAGTTCCCGATCGATGATGAGGCGCTGCTGCACGAGGTGACGCGGGTGCTTCGTCCGGGGGGCACGTTCGTCGGGGCATGGTCGGAGCTGGGCACCTACGGTCTCGACAAGGTGCTGCCTCGCCTCGGCGACGCCATGCAGTCGCGGCCGATGGGCGATGGGCGCACGTTCGCGGACGCTCGGGCGGCGCTGGGCGCGGTGTTCCCGCATGTGGTGTACTACGAGCAGGTGCCAGAGCTCGGGTTCCTGTTCCGTCCCTCGCTCAAGACGTGGCGCACGGTGGTCGACGATCCGGAGAGCCAGAACGAGACGGTGGAGTTCGACATCGAGGCGGCGCGTCGGCGTCAGCGGGACGCCGAGGCGCTGGCGCGCAACATCACCACGCCGAGCGAGGACGAGCTGGTGGCGCAGGCCGGTGTCGCGGCCTCCAGCGTCGACCGCTCGCTGCTGGTGCGAGGCGAGGCGTTCAGGGCTGGCTTTGAGCTGGCGGCGTGCTCGAGCGAGGCGCGGGGGTGCCGGCTGTTGGAGCTCGGCTCGGGGGTCCGTGTCCAGCTGCCCTACTACGGTGTGGCGGCACGGCTCGGCCGGGTGCTGAACGACCTCTACCGCCACATGGACGATCTCGGCCAGACGAACCTGATGCTCGAGACCCAGATGGAGGAGACGAGCCGCCTCGTGGACGACCTCGAGGAGGAGGTCCGGAGCCTGCGCTCGCTGATCCGGGACCAGGCGCGGCGGCTTGAGGCGCAGGACACGGGCCTCGACGGCGGGGCGGGGCGGGACAGCCTGGCTCGGCAGCAGGAGCTCCAGGAGCTGTCGATGGGTTTCGAGCTGCGGCTGGGTGATGCGCAGCGGTCGATCGGCGAGCGGGATGCGTACATCGACCGGTTGGCTGACGCGGTCGGGCGCTGGGAGCGATACGCCAACAGCTTGCAGCAGGAGCTGGACGGTCGGGCGCTGGCGCTCACCAACCTTCGCTTCGCGCTAGAGCGACGGGACGCCGAGAACGCCGAGCTGCGGGCGGCGTTGAGCGCCACGGGGCCGGCAGCCTCGGGCTACGACCGTGACACGGTGCCCATGCCGGCGGTGCGCTCGTCTGCGTTGCTCGCGCCGCCGACCAGCGAGCTGGACCTGCTCCGCGCCCGCCTCGAGGCGGTCGAGCAGGCGGTCGCCTCAGCTCTGGCGTCCAATTCGACCACCGTCGAGCTGCCGGCCGTGAAGGAGCCGTGGCCGGTCCAGGTGGCCTCCGCCGTGCTGGCCGAGGCGGCTCCCGAGGCGTCCGCGGCCGCCGTCGACGCTGCGGTGACGGCCGAACCGGCCCCCGCTCCCCGGCGTCGCAGAAGCACACCGAAGACCGCCACGGCCGAGACCGCTCCGCCGGCTCAGGCGCCGCGCCCCTCCCGTGCGCGGCGCAAGAAGGCGGCTGCTCCAGAGGCCGCTGCCACGGACCCCTCGGCGAGTGAGCCCACCTCGCCGCCGGCAAAGCCGAAGCGCCAGCGCAAGAAGCCCGGGACGCCCTCCGCTGTGCCGGACGCTGAACGCTGAGGTCGGGTTCACCCCGCGCTCAGCAGGGCGTCGAGCGCCCACGCACCGCCCAGCACGAGGCCGCCGAGGCTCACCGTCAGCCACGGCAGACAGCTCTTCCACCACGGGGCCATCTGCGTCGTCTTCACCGGAAGATCCTGACCTGAATCAGGTTTTTTGGATGGCTCGGCGGGCGTCGGGGGAGGGCCTTCGTCGCGGGCGACGCTGATGAGCGGGCCGCCGGAGAGCTTGCTGCGCAGCGCGCGGTTCTTCAGATCCGGCAGCCCCTCGAAGGAGAACGGGACCGGCGGCTCCAGCTTCGCGAAGCCGCGCGAGACCGGCGTGGGGAGGTTCTGGTCGTTCAGGAAGGGCAGCAGCGCCGCGACGCTCTTGAAGCGGCGCTTCGCCATGGCCTGCATGCACCGCGTGACCAGCAGCCCGTACCCCTCAGGCAGCGCCATCAGCCGCTCGTAGGACTCAGGCGGCAGGGGGGACTCGGGCCGAGGACTCGGCTCCACGCCGGTCAGCGTGCACGACAGCAGCGCGCCGAGGCTGTAGATGTCCGCCTCCCGCGTGATGAACTTGCCCGAGACCTCCTCCCGAATCTCCGGCGCCGACCAGACCGCGCTCACGCCGAGCTTGGCGCGGTGCGGTCGGGCCTCGAGCCGCGCGATGTTGCCTGTGCCGACGAGGTGGATGATGTCGTCGAGGCCGACGATGACGTGATCAGGGTTCAGGTCGCGGAACGCGAACCCGCGCTCGTGCAGCTCCTCGAGCGACAGCGCGATCTCGTGGATGATCTTCAGCGCGCGGCGCGGCGGCATCCCGCGCGGTGACTTCTCCATCTCCTCGCGCAGCGTCTTGCCGTTGTGGAACTCCAGCACGAGCACCGGCTCGCGCGAGTCACCGACCCCGACATCGGCCTGCACGTCGAAGAAGTCGATGGGCTCCGGCAGCAGGATCGACGGGCAGGTCAACGCCTCCACCTCGAGGTGGAGGGCCTCCCGACGCTCCTTGACCAGCTCGGGCGTGGGGTCCTCGGGGTAGCGGATGGCCTTGAGGATGACCGGGAGGTCGTCGAGGTGGATGTCCTCGCCTTCGGCGATGTAGAAGCTGCGGCCCGCCACCAGCAGCCTCTTGACGCGGAACCGCGCCTCGCCGGTGTCGAGGTTCTTGAGGGTATCGCCAACGTCCATCAGGCAGTCTCGGCGTGCGGGGCCGCGTCGCGGCGCCCGTCGATTGGAAGATCGGCGCTGGTCCAGGTCGCGGCGGCGGGGCTCGTCGGGGCCAGCTCACGCCGCCGAACCCGCCAGGTCTCGGCCAGTGGTCGACGGGCGCGATCAGACGACGTCGCCGAGCTCGCGCAGCGCGTTGAGCACGTCCTTGCGCATCTCGGCGGCAATCGTATATCGCCGTTCCGGGTCGCGCTCAAGGGCTTTGGCCACGATCTGGCGGGTGCCCTCGGAGACGCCGGCTCGCCCGAGCGCCGCGACGTCGAGCGTGGGGTACTGCCCGGCCAGATCGCGGGGATCGATGCCGGTGAGGGCGTGGTAGAGGGTCGCGCCAAGGGTGTAGAGGTCGAACCGCTGGTCGATGCGGATGCCGTTGTCCACCTCGCCCTCGGGCGCCGCGTAGCCGTACGTCAACATGCCGGCGGTGGGCTCGGTGGTCTTGTCACCCAGCCGCAGCGTCACGCCGCCAAGGTCGATCAGGGTGAAGTAGTCCGCCTTGCCCACCAGCACGTTCGCCGGCTTGAGGTCCTGGTAGATGAAATAGGCCTCGCGGCCTGACACCTCGAACTTGCGGTGCATCCGGATGAAGACGGTCAGGAGCTCGCGGGCCAGCCGCAACACGCGGAGCTCTCGCTGCGGGGCGAACGCCTCCGAGCGCATCACGTGCTCCAGCGTGTCGCCGTGGACGCGCTCCATGACGAGGAAGGGCTCGCGATGCAGCACATCGTCGGGCATCGCGTAGACCCCGCGCCGGCCCTCGTAGGTGGGCTGCAGCAGGAGGGAACGGTCGTAGAAGAAGTCGATGATCGACGGGATATTGTTGATCCCCTCTTTCTTGAAGCGGATCAGGATCTTGCGTTCCCACTCCAGGATGCTCCGCAGCTTCTCGACGTGCCGGACCGCCTCGTCGGCGCCATAGACAAAGGCGCGCGCGTTGGTGCCGCCGTCGTAGCGGGTGGCCTTGATCAGGACGCGGTTGCCCTTGCAGCGCAGATCCACGGCGTCGTAGATGACGCCCATGCCGCCCGAGTCGGCGAAGATCGACTCGACACGATAGCGTCCGCCAGCGAGCGACGGCGGGCTGTTGGTGTTCCAGGGAGGCATCCCGAGGCAGGCTCCAGGCGTAGGGGCGGGCGGTCAGGCGGGGCGGGCGAGGGCAGCGACGCTGCCCCGACGCCGTGGGCTCGCGCCGGTCCGCCCGTCCCTCGCGTCAGGCGTCAGCCGTCGATGTGGAACTTCATCGCGAGCTTCGCCGCCAGGATGATGACGTCGCCATCCTTGAGCTTGCGCTTGCTGCCCATGTCGACCAGCTCGCTGTTGAGCTGCGTCCCACCGTTGGAGACCGGGTACAGGTAGTACTCCCGGTTCTGCCGGTAGATGTAGACATGCTTGCGGCTGATGGAGCTGTCCGTGTCGAACTCGGTGAGATCGAGGTCGGGGAACGCGCCGCTCACCGGATCGTAGCGACCGACGAGGGTCTCGTCGTTCACGATGGGGTGGGTGTGGGCGGGCTGCTTGTTCTGGTAGATCACCATCCGCGCATCCGGGATGCCGCTGGAGACGATGCGCAGGCGGTCCTCGGTCGCCACGGGGCGCGGCGTGGGGCGAGAGGGCGGCGGCGCGGGCACGAAGACCTCGGGCATCAGGGGCGCGACAGGCTCCGGCTCGGGGGTCGGCTCGGTGGGCGGCGGCGCCACGGGCGGCGGCTCGGCAGGCCGCGGGGGGGCGGGCGCGATCAGCTCCGGCACGATGGCGGCAGGCGCCATGGCGGGCGCCGTGACGCGCGGCGCGGCGGGCACGGGCACAGGCACAGGCTTGGCGGCTGCCGCCGCCGTCAGCTGCGCCAGGACGTTCTCCTCGGGGGCAACCTCTTCACCGGGTGCCGGGGGCGAGAGGCGCTCGCCGCAGACCTCGCAGTGCGTGGCCTGAGGTTTGTTCTCGGTGTCGCAGATCGGGCAGGTCTTCATCGCGTCGACTCCTTGTGGAGGCCTGTAGCATCAGATGAGGTCGGAGGCATCGACGAGCTTGACGGCCGACTCGCGACGTTGCGTAGAGCGGTGGCGGGAGTAGTTCATGTCGTCCTGCGACAGATTGCCCTCCTGCATGTACTTGCCCTTGAGGTCGTTGTAGTGCTTCTGCATCTCAGGGTCGCCCAGCTCCTCGTAGCGCTTGGAGAGGATGTCGAAGAAGACCGAGGCGCGCTTGTGGTCCGAGCGCTGCGTCGCCTTGTCCAGCTCACCCACCAGCCGCCCGATCTCGACCTCGTCGAACACCCTCTCCACCTCGCCGTTGATCTGGGCGATCTTGGCCGGATCGTCGGTGAAGGCGACGACGACAGACTGGGTCGAGCTGGCGCTCTCGAGCCCCATCGAGGGGATGTCGTAGTGCAGCTCCGCCTTCATCAGGCGCATGTTGCCAGCCTCGCGGCGGGCGACGGTGCAGGAGATGAGGTAGCTGTACTCTTTGTCGCGCTCCAGCGTGCCGATGGGGATGGTGATCGTCCGCGTGTCGCCGGGCAGGCGGATGTTGCCGAGGTAGGACATCTCCGGGGCGTACCGGTAGCCACGGCCCGCGCGCACCTGCGGCGTGAAGGTCAGGTCGAGGGCCACGTTGACGGCGATGGAGTTGGTGATGCCCTGGATGCGCCGGCCGAATACGGCCTGGATCTCCTCGGGGCGGTCGATCTTCTCGGTGTAGCCGTTCGAGTACGACACCAGGCGCTGCATGAACGCGTAGTCGAAGTCGGGGCCGAAGCCGAGGGCGTCGATGGAGACGCCGCGCTCGCTGATCTCGGCGGCGCGGTTGAGGCAGTTGTCCTCGACGCCGGTGACCTGGCCGTCGGTGAAGATGATGACCTTGCGCGCCACGTTGGCGTCCGGCACCGCGTTGAGCTGGTGCTCGGCCTTGACGATGGCGTACTCCATGTCTGTGCCGCCGCCCTGGTACTGATCGATCACGTCGATCTTGCGCTTGAGCGTGGGGATGATGGTCGGGTCGTCCAGCCGTGTGGCCTCGATGATCTCGTAGACGACCGACTGAAACGCGATGACGCTGACGTAGTCGCCGGGCCGGAGCTGTTCGAGCGCCGCCTTGGCCGCCTCCTTCACCTCCCGCATCTCACGGGCCTTCATCGAGCTAGACACGTCGAGCACGAAGCACAGGTGCGTGTTGATCGTCGCCGTCGCGTCCCCGCGAAGGGCGTTACTGGCGTTGATCTTCAGGAGGACCTTGAGCGCGGTATCTTCGTTGCCGAGCGGCACGAAAGGCTGGTCGACGACGTAGTCGAGGAGAATCTCTTCGGACATGGTGCCTCCGGACGACAGGGCGCTGCCCTGCGCGGGTCGCAATCGGCAAGGGCCGTCAGCGGCGATCGACGCCAGCGCGGCTTCGACGAATCCGGCGGAGTTGTACCACGGCTCGAACGGAACCTTCAACTGGTCGCGCCAAACGGGCGGGCTTGAGCCCGTTCGCGGCAGGTGCAGGCTCTCACTGCCCGTCGGACATCACGTAGAGCTGGAGGGCGACCGAGAAGCGGTACTCGTTGTCGGTGAGGTTGTGCTCGTAGGCGAAGTCCAGGCCCGCGGTGTTGGAGCGGAAGCCGGCGCCGGCGGCGATGACGCTCGCGTCGGAGTCGCTGAGGTAGCGGTAGCCGCCGCGCAGGGCGAGGATCTGTCCGGCGAGGTACTCGGCGCCGCCTGCGTACTCCCAGGTGGGGTTCTCGACGTCGGTCAGGACGCTGCGGGCCTCTCCGACGAGCTGAAAGCCGAAGGTGGACCCGAAGGCGAGTCCTGCGCCGACCGTGCGGGGCGCGACGGTGTCGAGGCAGTTGTCGTTGGCGTCGCAGACGTCGATGAGGTTGTTGCCGGAGAGGCCGATGAACAATCCGTCGGTGGCCTTGACGACGACGCCGCCATCGAGGGTGAAGCCCTCGAGCACGCGCTCGTCGGCGACATCGTAGAGGAGGTAGCGCCCGCCGAGGCCTACCACGACGCGGCTGGGCACGAGCTGGTGGGCGAGGGCGAGGCGGAAGTCGTGTCCCTTGAGGTTGTAGGTGTCTCCGGTGCTGTCCTCGTAGGAGTAGCCGAACCCCATCGCCAGCTTGGGGTTGATCTTCGAGTCGACCACCGAGGCGTTGAAGGTGTTCATGCCGGGCTCGTACAGGTACTGGCCCTCGAAGGCGTACATGAGCGCGGTGCCGACGCCGGCAGGGTTGTGGTAGAGCGCGCCGTTGCCGCTTGCGTTGGCGACGAAGACGCCGGCGAGTCCCATGGGTCGGGCGCCATCGGTTCGTCCCTGGGCGAGCGCCGCGCCTGCGGTGGCGGTGAGCATGACGGCGGTCGCCAGGGCCACGAGGGCGGTCTTCGGGAGGGGGTGGGACATACAGCAGCTCTCCGGGGGTCGTGCGCCGCTCATCGCACCTCCAGGGACGGGGGGCGACAGCGCATCACCTACATCGACGTATAGTCTGTGGGACGGCCGGGTGCCGTCAAGAAATCGGGGGTGCGGTGGTGTATGGAAAAAGCACACGCACCGGACCGGGGGGGTGGCAAATTTTACACCTTCGTTGTATAAATGAAGAGGTGGGCCGGCTCCGCGCTGAGTCGGCCCGCTGGCCCCGGTGCGGTCGTGGGTCGGCGACCTTCCGGGGCCGGCGGTGAAGCACTCAACAGCGAGCGGCCAATGTCTGTTCCCCCCCACATCCTCGTCGTCGACGACGAACCGACCATCCGCGACATCCTGCGGGACTTCCTCGTCATGGAGGGCCTCGAGGTGACGGTCGCCTCGGACGGAGAGACGGCGGTGTCGCTGCTGGCGAGCCGTGAGTTCGACGTCGTGGTGACCGATCTCAAGATGCGGGAGATCGGCGGCATCGAGGTGCTGGAGGCGACGCGGGCGCGGTGGCCGAACGCGGCGGTGGTGCTGATGACGGGATACGGCACGGTCGAGGTGGCCATCGAGGCGATGAAGAAGGGGGCGTTCGACTTCCTGCTCAAGCCGTTCAAGGCGCCGGACCTGGTGAGGGTGGTGCGTCGTGCGCTCGACCACCGCCACCTGCAGATCGAGAACGTTCAGCTCAAGGAGCTGGTGGACGTCTACGATGTCACGCAGGCGATGAGCCAGACCCTGAGCCTGCCGGAGGCGTTCGACCTGCTGGTCGAGACGACGCGTGAGCAGCTCCAGGCGTGCGCGATCTCCGTGCTGGTGCATCCGCGTGTGTTGACGCGGGCCGAGCCGCCACGCCACGGCAAGGTGCGCAACCACTGGGTGTCGGATGCGTCGGTGGTGGACGAGCTGGAGGAGGTGCGGTTCTGGAGCCGTCCAGACCTGTCGGCCGAGGCGATCGAGGCGTGCCGGACGTTGGACCAGCCGCGGGTGGCCTCGCACTTCGAGGCGGATCAGCCCGTGCTCTACCAGGGCGCCGAGGCGCGTAGCTACCTGACGACGAACGGGGTGTCGCCCGGGCTCGAGCGGCTCGTCTCGCTGCCGCTGCGCGGCCGTGACGGGCTGATCGGCATCGTGACGGCGTTCTCGTTCCATCCGAACCCCCGCTTCTCGGAGGGGCGTCGCAAGCTGCTGCACATCCTGGCCAGCCGGGCCGAGGCAGCGCTGGAGAACGCACGCCTCCACGAGGGGCTCAAGGCGACGCTCACCCAGACCATCCAGGGGCTGGCGAACATCCTCGAGAGCAAGGATCCATACACGCGCGGCCACTCCGAGCGGGTGAAGCTGTACGCGGGAATGATCGCTGAAGGGATGGGGTTTGCTCCCGAAGACGTACGACGGATCGAGGAAGCGGCGCTGCTGCACGACATCGGCAAGATCTGCATCCGCATCGAGGAGCTGAACAAGCCCGGTCCGTTGTCGCTGGCCGAGTACGAAATGTTCAAGTCGCACACCACGCGCGGGAAGTGGCTGCTGGAGCCGATCGCCTTCCTGCACCCGGTGATCCCGGCCGTCTACCATCACCACGAGCGGTGGGATGGGGGCGGCTATCCGATGGGGCTGGCCGGTACGGCCATCCCGCTGGACGCCCGCATCATGGCCGTCGCCGACTCCTACGACGCCATGACCTCCAATCGCCCCTACCGACGTGCGCTCTCGCACGAGGTGGCGGTCAAGGAGATTCGACAGCAACTGGGAGCGCAGTTCGATCCAGAGGTCGCCGCGGTCTTCCTTCGGGAGATCGACCGCATGAAGTCGAGCCAGCGAGAGCGCCGCCGCCGCTGGGTCGACATCCTCGAGGCCAAGGGGAAGCGACCTCACATCCCGGGGTATACGGACGTACCGCGGGAGTCCATGACGCCTGGAACCACGCCCGGTGGGGGACCGGAGTGAGAAGCCATCCGGAAAGGAATGGTCGAGTTGGCGAGTTCCAGGTGCGTCAGATGTGGCTTTGAGGAGTCTCCATTGGGGCAGCGCCCCCATGGGGACGACGATAAGCCGCAGATGGCGTGCATGGGGCTCGTCAACGACGGCCATAACTTTCCGGATGGCTTCTGAGGGCACAGACGCGAAGGCAGCAGGTATGAACGAGCGTGACGAGATGGTGCCACAGCGCCAGGAAGGCGAGACCGACTTCGAGCAGACGGTGCGGCCCCAGACCTTCGACCAGTTCGTCGGGCAGGAGGCGATCAAGCAGAACCTGGACGTGATGGTGCGCGCGGCGCGGATGCGCAGCGAGGCCTGTGACCACATCCTGTTCGCCGGTCCGCCCGGGCTCGGCAAGACCACCATGGCCTACATCATCGCCCGCGAGATGGGGGCCCAGCTCCACACGACCTCCGGGCCGGTGCTGGAGAAGAAGGGCGATCTGGCCGGCATCCTGAGCGGGATGGAGACGGGCGACGTCCTGTTCATCGACGAGATCCATCGCCTGAACCCGATCGTCGAGGAGAACCTCTACCCGGCGATGGAGGACTTCGAGTTCGACATCGTGATCGGCGAGGGGGCGCACGCGCGGAGCCTGAAGCTCCAGCTGCCGAAGTTCACGCTGGTGGGGGCGACGACGCGGGCGGGGCTGCTGACGTCGCCGCTGCACGACCGGTTCGGCTACGTGGCGCGGATGCGCTACTACGATCGGGCGGGGCTGGCGCTGATCGTGCGGCGTTCGGCGGGCATCATGCGGGCGAACGTCGACGCGGCCGGCGCGGACGAGATCGCGCGGCGGAGCCGGGGGACCCCCCGCATCGCCAACCGGCTGCTGCGTCGGGTGTGCGACTTCGCGCTGGTGAAGGACATCCGGACGATCACGGCGGACGTGGCCTCACAGGCGCTGCAGCTGTTCGAGATCGATGAGATGGGCTTCGATTACCAGGACCGGCTCTACCTCTCGACGCTGATCGAGAAGTTCGGCGGCGGCCCGGTGGGGCTTAGCACGATGTCGGCGGCGATCGGCGAGGAGAAGGACACGCTTGAGGACGTGGTGGAGCCGTACCTGCTCCAGGAGGGCTTCATCGACCGGACGCCGCGGGGTCGCGTGGCGACCGAGCGGGCGTATCAGCACCTCGGGCTGGCGGTCGTGCGCACGCGGGTGCCTCAGACGACGCTGTTCGACTCCTGAGCCGGGGCGCGGCGTGCGTAGCGCCGCCCGACCCGATCCTCCACGCTCAGAACACCTCCACGGTGGTCTTGTTGACCGTCCGCTCGTCCTCGTTGCGGCCGAGGGTCAGCTCCAGGGCGTCTGTGTCGGCGGGCTGGGCGATCGAGATGGAGAAGTCCACGGTGGCCCCGGCGGCGACGTCCGGCAGCTCGCTGTGGCCCTCGCCGGTGACCTTCGGCCGCTTGCCGGTGGACGTGGCGGTGAGCGCGATGGGGACAGGGCCAGAGTTGGCCTTGCTGGTGTTGCTGAGCACGCCCCGGCAGATCACCTTGCCGCTGCGCAGGTCGCACTCGCTGCTGAGCAGGACGACGCCATCGAAGGCCAGTCGGGGGAGCAGGCTCTGGGCGTGGGCGCGCCGGAGGGTGCGCGCGCGGTCGCCCAGACGGTCCCCGGCCAGCTCGAGGAAGCGGGTGAAGTGGGTGCGTGAGCCCGGCAGGTCACCGGCTGCAGCGAGCAGGTCGCCGAGGTAGTAATGGCTTTCGGTGAGCGAGGGGTCGCAAGCGACCGAGGCGGACAGGTTGGCGAGCACCTGGTCGGGCTTGACGAGCTGACGGAAGGCCATCGCGCGGACGAAGTAGAGCCGACACTGGCTGGGGTCGTCCTTGAGCAGGGCGTCGCTCTTGTCGAGGGCGAGCCGCGCCTTGGTCGAGTCCGTCGCTGACAGGGCCGTCAGCTCCAGGGCGAGCTCCCGCGCCTCACCCGATTGCTTGTCCAACCGACCGACGTAGCGGATGGCCGTGGGATAGTCGCGGATGGTGATCGCCTCGCGCGCCATGCGCACGTACGCGGCCGACAGCATCGTCGTGAGCGCTGCGTCCGGGTTCTCCGGCACGGCCCCGAGCAGGTTGTCCATGTAGGCGATGCCCGACTCGAGGTTGGCGTCGAGGATGCGCAGACCGAGCTGGAGGCGGTCTGCGTAGTCGGCCCCGGACTTGTCGACGGACCGCTGGAGCATGGTGGCGGCGGACTTCGTGTCGCCCGCGATGAGGTAGAACAGGCCGAGCTCGGCGGTCAGGGCCCCCGCCTTGCGGTCGAGCCGCTCGAGCTTGCCGACGAGCTTGAGCGCGTCCTTGCTGCGGCCCTGCTGGAGCAGCCCACGGGCCACGCCGAGCTGGGCGTGCAGGTTGCCCTTGTCGAACTGCTGGGCCGACTCGTAGTACCCACGGGCGGCATCGTGCTGGCCGAGGTCGCCGGCGAGGTCGCCGAGCTGGGTCAGCAGGTGCGCCTTGCCGGCGGGGTCGGGGATCTCGGCGAGCTTCGCCTTGTGGGCCTGGAGCTCCTCCAGGACCTGGCGCGTGCGCGCCGCGCCGCTGTTCTCGGGGATGTCGACTGAGGGCCAGGCCGCGGCGTTGTCCTCGGGCGTGTAGACCGTGAGCGTCTCCAGGACGGTGCCGCTCGAGCGCAGATGATCGGTCAACACGATCGCGAATCGGTCGCCCTGGGGGTGCCACCAGGTCGTCGCGTTCAGCTCCGGGCAGTCCCGCATCGAGTCGCCGGGGGGGTAGGGCGCGCCGGTCGTCGTGCGCTCACGCACGGTGTAGACCTTCTGATCGCTCTGGGCGACGAGCACCACGCGGAGGGTCGTCTCGCAGGTGGAGCAGCCGGGGCAGGTGTCGGTGATGACCGAGTCGCCGTCGGCGTTGGAGGTGAATGAGACGACCGCCATCGTCGTGGCGGGGTTGGCGTTGCCCGGAACCCCCGCGATGAGGCCGAGGCTCTTGAGGATCTTCTGGCCGTCGCTCTCGCTCTTGGCCTTGTTGAAGGCGTCCTGCGGCGGTCCAACGGGCTCGCCGGACCTGTACGTGTTCAGGACCTTGCCCGTCCTGGCGTTGGCGATCTCGATCACCGTGTACCGCCAGTCCACCGGATCGCCTGCGTCGTTGAGCCCCTTGGCGCCCACGGTGACCCGGCTGACCACCTCGTTGCCGGTGGCCGTCCAACCGAGGAATTGCTGGTTCTGGGTGATGGTCTGCGCTGAGGCGGGGGCGGCCGCCAGCAGTCCGAGCACCGTGGTCAGCGTCGCCAGCATCGCCAGCGGAGCGAAGGGGGTCCCGTGGGTGGGTGGCACAGTCATCATCGGCGAACCATGGTCCTGCGTGGGCGTCATTGCGGGGCTCCATCGACGCCCGCGACGCTACCATCTCCTCCGGGGAGTGGCAATCGCCGGGGCGTGGGCCCTTGCCAACTCCGATCATATGGCCTATAGCAGTCGGCGGGTTGCCGCAGGCGCGGCCTCCCCCGTTCGTGCGTCGGGGCTCTGCCCTCATGGGTCCATCGCCGAGGCGAGCCCATGGGTGCAACCACCACGCGCACGACCGTGGATTGAGCCTGGCCACAACGATCCTCTCCAACCTCACAAAGACCGGACCATGGAAGAGAAGCAGCTGACTCCCGAGGGTGACGGAACCCCCACCTCCACTCACGCGTCCGGCCCCGAGGCCGAGTCCGGCGCACCCACGCCCGAGAGCCCCGACGCGCCGCGCCCTGGCCGCCGCGTCGTGGAGATCTCGGCCGCGGACCGCAAGCCGGTGCGCGCGCGCGTCGGACGTCCGGCCCCGCCTCCCCCCGAGGAGGAGCCCGAGATGGACTTCGGCGCCATGTTCGAGGCGACCGCCGGCAAGGGGCCGAGCCGCTTCGAGGAGGGCGATCGCCTCAAGGGCACCGTGGCCTACATCGGCGACGAGAACGTCTTCATCGACCTCGGCGGCAAGCAGGAGGGCTACCTGTCGCGCGGCGAGCTCGTCGACGACGAGGGCCAGCTCACGGTCGCCGTCGGTCAGGTCATCGAGGCCTGGGTCGTCAGCCTGACGCCGGGCGGGGTGCACCTCAGCCAGGGCCTGAGCGCTGGTGCGGCCTCGCTGGATTCCATCCGGCAGGCCTACTCGGCGGGTATCCCCGTCGAGGGCAAGGTCAGCGGGAGCAACAAAGGCGGCTTCGAGGTCGAGGTGCTCGGCCAGCGCGGCTTCTGCCCGATGAGCCAGATCGACATCCGGTACACCGAGAACCCCGATGAGCACGTCGGCCAGACCTACATGTTCAAGCTGACGAAGTTCGATCAGCGCGGCAAGAACGTCGACATCGTGCTGTCCCGCTCCGAACTGCTCCGCCAGGAGCGCGAGTCGCAGCAGCGCGATCTGGTCGCGACCCTGGAGGAGGGCCAGATCCGCACCGGCGTCGTCCGCAGCCTCCGTCCGTTCGGGATCTTCGTCGACCTCGGCGGCCTCGATGGCATGGTGCACGTCTCGGAGATGTCCTGGCATCGCCTGGACGACCCGGCCGACCTGGTCAAGATCGGCGAGACGGTCACGGTCAAGGTGATGAGCATCGAGGACGCCGGCGCAGGCCTCGACAAGATGCGCATCGGCCTGTCCATCAAGCAGGCCCAGGCCTCGCCGTGGGATCGCGTCGGCACCGACTTCGTCGAGGGTGACGTCTACGAGGGCACGGTCGTCCGCCTCGCCCCCTACGGCGCCTTCATCCAGCTCGCCGAGGGCCTCGACGGCCTCGCGCACGTCTCGGAGCTGTCCCGGCGCCGCATCGCCCACCCGAAGGACGTGCTGCGCGAAGGGGACGTGGTCCGCTGCCAGATCCTGTCGATCGACTTCGAGCGGGAGCGCATCGGGCTGTCGCTCAAGGAGCTCGAGGACGATCCGTGGCTCAACGCCACCGAGCGCTACGCCGACGGCGCCGAGATCCACGGCACGGTCGAGGCGATCGAGGGCTTTGGCGTCTTCATCGCAATCGAGCCCGGCCTCACCGGGCTGCTCCCCAAGTCCGAGATGGCCACCGAGCCAGGCCGTGACCCCAACCTCGACTTCAAGGTCGGGGACAGGGTCGAGGCCCGGATCCTGGCCCTCGATCCCGTGCAGCGGCGCCTGACCCTCACGCGGCGCTCGGCCGAGGAGCTCAGCGAGACCCGCCCGGCGCGGGATGGCGAGGGCCGCAAGGGCGGCCGGGCCGGGGGCGCGGCGGCCCGGACCTTCTATGAGGACTCCGGCAAGGCCGGTGGACAGGGGCTCGGGACGCTGGGAGACCTCCTGGCGCGGAAGCTCCAGAAGGGCAAGTGACCTGTCCAGAGGGGTGCGATCATGACGGAACGCAAGCTCGAGGGGGTCGTCACAGGCACGGACTTCTCCGAGACCTCACGCGGCGCGGTGAGCGAGGCGGTGCGGCTCGTGGCCGGTCGTCCTGGCGGCCGGCTCTTTGTCGTGCACGTCCTGGGCAAGTCCGATGACCAGGCGCCGGACCTGGAGGAGCGGCTGGTGGCGTTCGCGCTCGGGCTCGACTCGTCCGGCGCGCTGACCCCGGACCAGGTGCACCCCCGGATCGTGCGCGGCGCCGTGGCCGAGGGCATCGCGGCGGTGGCCGAGGCAGAGCAGGCCGATCTCATCGTGGTGGGGCCGCTGCAGAAGGGGTTTGTGCAGCGCTATCTCACCGGCGGCACCGCCGAGCAGCTGTTCGGCTTGACCCGCGTGCCCGTGCTCGCCACCCGTGGGGCCGCGCTCGGCGGCTACAACCACATCCTCGTCCCGGTCGACTTCAACGATCACACCGCGAAGCTGCTGGCCGTGGTGGCGACCCTCGCGCGAGACGAGCACGGCGCGTGCGGCGTCGATCCGCACCTCGAGCTCGTGCACGCCTACGTGCTGCCCGGCGGTGTCGCTGCGATGGGCGCGCGCAAGGAGCTGGAGGCCAACCTCGAGGCCGACCTGACCGCCAACCTCGAGGCGCTGGCCGCGGAGGTCGGCGCGACCGACCTCATCCGCTCCAACACCGTCGTTCCGGGGGTCGCCTCCGAGGTGATCCCGCGCCTGGCGCGCAGCCGGGCGGCGGACTTGATCTGCATGGGGAGCGCGGGTGGCAGCGGGATCGGCAGGCATCTGCTCGGCAGCACGACCAGCGCTGTCTTGAGCGAGGTGGAGCTGCCCTTGCTGGTCGTCTGGGCGTAGGCGCCGCTGCCCCGACGACCGCGTGCGACCGACCAGGCGAGAGAATATCCCAACAGCTACAAGGGGTTGCGGGTCAACCCGCGCTACTGGAGCTTCTGGAGCATCCGCTGCGCCATGGTGTTGTTCGGGTCAAGCTGCAGGACCTTCTGGTACTGCTCCCTGGCCTGCTGGCCCTGACCGGTCTTCAGGTAGGCGTTGCCGAGATAGAGCCTGTACTGCGCGTTGCGCCCGTTGAGCTGCACCGCACGCTCGAGGTGGGGCAGAGCGCCCCCGTAGTTGCCAGCGGCGCTCTCGAGCACGCCGATCTGGAACTGCGCCCGGTGGTTGCGCGGGTCGAGCCCGGTGACCTGCTTGTACTTGGCGATCGCGGCAGCGCCGCGGAGGGACGCGGCCTCGCGCAGCAGCTGGTCGATCTGCTCCTGGCGCTTCGCGGCGGCCTCGGCGACTGCAGCCTTCTTGTCGACGGGCGGTGTGGCGGCCCCGCCGTTGTCGGTCGGCGGCACCTCCTTCGGGGGATCCACGCGAGGCGGATCCTCGCTGGGCGGATCCTCCTTCGGGGGATCCACAGGCAGCGCGGCTGCATCAGGGGTGTCGTTGGCGACGTGATCGGGGGTGATCGCGTCGGCCTCATCGGCCCCGTCGGGGGCTGCGACATCTGCTGTCGCAGCATCCGGGGACGCCTCGGCGTCCGTGGTGGCCGCGTCGGTGGCGTCGCCTTCGGCCAGGGCGTCGGGATCGGCGTCGGTGGCGTCGAGCGGCGGGGACTCGATGACACCGTGATAGACCCTGGTCGCCAGGGCGTGCTCAGGATCGATCTGCCGCACGATCTCGGCGACATGTCGTGAGTCGCCGCCGCCCGGCTTGGCGATCTCGGCTTCGAGCATCGTGGTGGCGCGGGTGAGGAAGGCCTCTCGGGCCTGCGTATACTCCGGCGAACCTTCCTGCCCGGAGACCGACTTGAGCTCGTTGAGCAGCCGGAACGCGTTGCCGTCTGCCGGAGGCACCACGAGGTCACTCTCGAGCGCCGCCCTGACCTGCCCGAGCAACTCGGTGCGCCGGACCGCGTTGCGCGCCTCGAGGTCGCGGAGCTTGGCGTTGTCGTCCACGACCTCCTCTTCGCCACCGGAGTTGGCGAAGTAATAGATGGCGCCCACACCGAGCACGAGCAGCACCGCGATCAGTGCGGCGAAGACGTAGTTCGTCTTGCCGCCGAACGGCGTGTCGTGGTGCGCCTCTTCGACGGTCTCGGGGTTGTAGGTGAACCAGTCATCGAGCGCGCCGGGCTGGCCCGATGGGGCCGGGTCGACCTCGTCGAACTCCAACTCGGGGCCATCCGCGGGGGCGGGCTTGACGAGGGTCACCAGCTTGTCGGTGGACAGCTTGCGCGTGTTTGTCGATGCACGCTCTGGCGCGGGAGGCAGCTCCTCAGGGGAGGCCGCAGGGACCGCCGCTGGCGCCGGATCCTCGGGGACCATATCGATGACGACCGAGGCCTGGGCGGCCTGCAGCGGGCCGGGCTTCGCCTCCACCTTGACGCGCTCCGACGTGCCGGTCCGCGCCTTCTTCCGGTTGCGCTTCTTGCGCGCGGATCGAGACAGCCGTCGGTCGCCCGCAGACTTGTCGTCCTCGTCCTCGTCCTCGTCCTCGTCCGCGGCAGACTCCGCTGCGGCGCTCTCGGCGGCCTCGATCACCTCAACCACGGGCGGCTCGGCCGCGACCGGCTCAACCACATCAGCGGGCGCGGTCGCCGGGGCGTCCGTGGTGTCGGCGATCTCCGTCGGCTCGGGCTCGGTCTCGACGTCGGCCGGGTTCGCCTTCTCCTGCGAAGGGCTGGGCGCTGCCGGCTCGGGCTCCGGGATGAGGGTCTCTGGCGCGTCCCAACCGTCGAACTCGGGTTCAGGCTCGGGTTCAGGCGTCGGCTCGGGCTCGGGCTCGGGTTCGGGTTCGGGCTCGGGCTCGGGCTCGGGCTCGGGCTCGGGCTCGGGCTCGGGCTCGGGCTCGGGCTCGGGCTCGGGCTCGGGCT
>Ga0100377_1000851_pt1 | contig 26494 bp, 21 predicted proteins | sample CryGeymeta201501_FD_83664 | JGI IMG/M metagenome (GOLD analysis project Ga0100377, IMG submission 83664) | Groundwater microbial communities from Crystal Geyser aquifers in Utah, USA - Crystal Geyser metaG 2015-01 | ecosystem: Environmental > Aquatic > Deep subsurface > Groundwater | place: USA...
AAGATAGCACCATCCATTTGTGCAGCACCAGTAACCATGTTTTTAACGTAATCTGCGTGACCTGGACAATCAACATGTGCGTAATGTCTATTTGCTGTTGAATATTCAACGTGTGATGTATTAATGGTAATACCTCTTTCTTTTTCTTCTGGAGCATTATCGATAGAAGCAAAATCTCTTAATTCAGATAATCCTTTTTTTGCCAATACAGTAGTGATAGCTGCAGTTAAAGTAGTTTTTCCGTGGTCAACGTGACCAATTGTTCCTATGTTTAAATGTGGTTTGGAACGATCATAATTCTCTTTAGCCATGATTTTAGGGTTTTATTTTTATTTATTGTTATTATTATATTACTTTTTTTAATCTTTTTCTTCATTAATTCACTCACGTCCTTTAATAATAAGAGCCAATGACGGGAATTGAACCCGTGACCTCTTCCTTACCAAGGAAGTGCTCTACCGCTGAGCTACATCGGCTAAAAAAATACCGACATAGAAAACACAGTAAAAAAAAGAGCGGGAAACGGGATTCGAACCCGCGACCCTCAGCTTGGAAGGCTGATGCTCTAGCCAGCTGAGCTACTCCCGCTAATTTTTTTCTTCGTGGGGAAAGCAGGATTCGAACCTACGAAGGCGTAGCCAACAGATTTACAGTCTGTCCTCGTTGACCGCTTGAGTATTTCCCCAACGTGTTTTCATCTTTTTAAAGAACTGAGCCAGTAGAGGGACTCGAACCTCCGACCGGCTGATTACAAATCAGCTGCTCTACCAACTGAGCTATACTGGCTTTTTTCTACTTCTTCTCTACTTTTATAAAACAAAGCAGACCTCTCCGTAAAAAGGTCTGCAAATGTATAAAAGTTTTTATTCTAAACAAACAATAATATTATTTTTTTTTATTTAGACTTTTTTAAGCTTTTCTTTATGCTTTTTCAACTGCCTCCTGAGTGCCTCAACAGCTGTATCCGTAGCCTCTTCAAAGGATTTGCACTGCTTCTTTGCAAACGCATCATTACCCGGTATTATTAACTTAATTTCAACAATTTTGTTATCTATACTCGATGTGTTTTCAACTTTTAGTATCACTTCACTGTCAATTATCTTATCATAATACTGAGAAAGTTTGTTTACACGCTCATGAATAAACTCTATTAATTTTTTATCTGCATCAAAATGTACAGAATTAATTTTCACATTTACTTTCATAATTACCTCCTTTTTTTTATGCTCGTGGATGAGCTTGTTTATATATTTCTTTTAATTTTTCTATAGTATTGTGTGTGTAAACTTGTGTTGCTGATAAATTGGCGTGTCCTAAAATTTCTTTTATTGTATTTAATTCTGCTCCATTGTTCAACATGTGTGTAGCGAATGTATGTCTTAAAATGTGTGGACTTTTTTTTGTTGCTGTTGTTACGATGCTAAGGTAATTATTTACCATTCTATACACAAGTTTTTCATAAATATTTTTGCCATTTTTTGTTAAAAATAGATAATTGGTTGTTGGATTGGTTTTTTCTCTTGCTTCAATGTATATCGTATAATTTTTTTTGAATGCATTGGTTATTGGAATAATTCGCTCTTTGTTTCTTTTTCCTATTACTTTAACTGTTAATTCATAAGTATCAACATCTGAAATAGAAAGATGAATTAGTTCACTTAATCTTATTCCGCAATTATAAAACAGTTCTATTATTAATCTATCACGTATTCCTTCAAAATCGTTGCTAAATTCTACTTGTGTAAAAAGTTGAGTCATTTCTTTTTCATTAACAAATACGGGTAATCGCTTTGAAGATTTAGGTGCTGTTATTTTTAAGAGGGGATTTTCTTCTACGATATTGTTTTTTAAAAGATATTTATAAAACGATTTTAAGGAAGATAGTTTTCTGTTTATGCTTTGAGGTGTAATTCCTTCTTGCAAAAGTTCAACTATCCATGAGCGGATAATGGTTGTTTTAACTTCTTTTAGACTATTAATTTGATAAACAGTATTGAGGTAGCCTGAAAATTGCTCTAAATCGTTTTTATAGGCAATAATGGTGTGGTTGGAATAGCGTTTTTGGTGTTGAAGTACATTACAGAAAGTTAGAATGTGTTGGTGCATATTATTTATGAAAAGATAGGAATTACATCAACGAATTATGTTTCTACTTTGTTGCATTATTCAATGGATATTTTTACATCTATTGCTACAACTTGTTTTTGAAATTATGAGTCCCGTCTAAAAACTATTTTTTTTGCCACTAAGGCACAAAGGCTCAAAGTTTCACAAAGGTTAAAACATTGAAATTCTCCCCGTACGCCCTAAGCTGTAAGCGTACGAGCTAAGTTTTGTGTTGGCATTGTGTGTGGTTACTTAAGTCGAGCAAACACAATACATTATAAAAAATAGTATTTTTGTTTTATGAATTATGAAAATTACTTCACTAAGCCCTCTGCTAAAATGTCATCGCTTCAGCTTAGCATTTACGGGGGAGGTATTATATTCAATCGTTAGATGTAATTACAAAATGAGTTTACAAGAGAAAATAAGAAATTTTGACTCAAAAATTGGAACTAATGGCTTATCAATTTTTATAGGTATTGTTTTTCTAATTGGCGGATTGTACACATTATTCCAAAATCCAATAGGACTTTTAAATGAACAAACTATGCTTTATGGTAATTATGGAGCGGTCCCAGTTTCCAAGATTATTTCCACTTTAATTGGGTGGACTTTTCTTTCGTATGGAATACTAAACAAAATTAATTTTTGGGGTCTAGAAAAAAGAAATAAAATAATAACTCAATTACCATTTAGAAAAAAGTTAGGCACAAAAAACTCAATCTTTATAATTTCCAGTTTTATATTTATTTTATCTGTTTCATTGACTTTTCTAATAATAAGACCTGATGAGAAGATAAGAATTAGAAATGAAGAATTTAATAATCAGATAAAAGAATTTAATGAACTATGGCTACGCATGCAAAAAGACAATGAAAATAGAAGACTTGAAAACTATAAAAAATAAAATAACCCCTAACTGTCTTTAGTCTGAAGCGAGGCAAGAGCGAAAACGACTAAAGACTTTAACTATAAAAAAGCTTATTTTTGTCCCCTCAAGCTGATACAGTTCTGGGTTTAGAAATTAGGGCAAAATATCCTATTAATTCCATATCTCCCAAGCTTTTTCTGCTTGCAATTTCAGCATAGAAAGTCCGTTAACGGTTTGGGCATTTCTTTTTTTTCCTTCTTTCAAAAAAAGTGTTTCGGTGGGATTGTAAATTAAATCGAAAAGTAAATGTTGGTTGGTTAGTAAATGATAATCAATAGCTGGTTTTTCGTTTTCATTGGGATACATTCCTAATGGTGTTGTGTTAATGATTAATAAATGTGTTTGTAAAATATTTTTATCAACATCATTATAGGCTAATGCTGTTTCGTTTGTTGGGTTTCGAGTTACATAAACCGTTGAAATTCCGAGTTCATGTAGCACAAATTTAACAGCTTTTGAAGCTCCTCCTGTTCCTAAAATCAACGCTCTTTGATGTTGGTTTTCTAGAAATGGTTTTATGGATTGTTTAAACCCATAGTAATCAGTGTTGAATCCTTTTGTTTTTTTAGTAACAGGGTCTATTTTTATTGTATTTACTGCTCCAATTTTTTTTGCTGTTGCATCTATTTCATCTAAAAAAGGAATGATGGATGTTTTGTAAGGAATGGTTACATTTAATCCTCTAAGTAGAGGATTCTCTTTAATAATGTTAGGAAATTTTTCAACTGAATTTATTTCAAAATTTTCATACGTTACATCCTGAATATTTTCTTTTTGAAATTTAGCTTCAAAATATTTTTTAGAAAAAGAATGCGAAAGCGTTTTTCCTATTAGTCCGTATTGGTTCATTTTTTAAAAGTTCATAAAATTGAAAGTTCATAAAGTTTGTAAAGTTGGAAGTAATTATAGATTCGTCACTTCATCCCGTCCCGATAACTATCGGGAGCTTTCGGGATTTCGTTCAGAATGACACTAATTTCTAATACATAACCCCTAACGCCTCTTTTTCACATTCACACATTCACACATTCTCACATCAACACATTTCCTTACTTCTCCAAAATAACAAACTCTGTACGCCTGTTTTTGGCTCTGCCTTCTTCTGTGTCATTTGAAGCAATGGCTTTTGTGGCTCCAAATCCTTTAAATTTAAGTCTTTCTGGTGCAATGTCTTCAATAAGCAAATAATCATACACCGCCTTAGCTCTATTTTCTGATAAAGTCATATTGGTTGCAGCATCTCCTACATTATCGGTGTGTCCGTTGATACTGATTTTAACAGTTGGATTGGTTTTCAAAAAGTCGAGAAACTCATTTAATACCAACATAATTTTTGGTGTTAGTTGATAGGAATTGGTTTCAAAATTAATGTTATTGATTTTATAAGCTGTTCCAATTTCTATTGGTTTAATTTCAACTTTTTCTGTTTTTATAGGTTTTCCCTTTACTATTTCATTTGATGAAATAAGTTGAGATGTAAATGCATATCCTTTCTTTTTAGCTGTAAGCATAATATCTTCATCTTTATCAACACGAACAACAGCTACATAACCTCCTGTTTCTTGATTGATAACTGCTTCTACTTCCTGATTGGTTTTCGTGTTTTTGAGCATTACTTTCGCTTCCTCTGGAACTTTTCCTGAATTGTCTAAAATTTCTCCATTAACAAATACAACAGATTCAGGTCTGGCTTCTTTATAGAGTTCAAAAGTAAAAATATCTAAATCTTTATTTTCGTTAGAGGAACTATAATAGGCAAAATCACCATCTTTGCTTACCACAAAACCATGTTCATCTTTTTCTGTATTAATTGGCACACCTATGTTTATTGGTTTATTAAATTGTTTTGTTGTTTCATTCATTTTTGAATAGAAAATATCGTAACCACCAACTCCAATATGCTCATTAGAAGAAAAATATAAGGTATAACTATCGGAGTGCATAAATGGGGATTTTTCATCGCCAGGTGTATTTATTGGATAACCTAAGTTAATCGGTTCGCCCCATTTTCCGTTGGGTTGGCGTTCTACTTTATAAATATCCATATCTCCATTAAAATCAACAATTCTAGTAAAGTACAAGGTTTTATTATCGGATGAAATAGAGGGTTGACCTTCCCAAGTTGTTGGCGTATTGATGTGGCTTCCAATAGACTCTAATTTTGTCCAACCTCCATCTTTAAATTCTGAGAAATAAATGTCAGCATTATCGAACATTTGTCCCAATCCAGCTCTATTTTTTCCTCTGTAAGGAATTACTTCTACCAAGGTAATAAACAACAATTGATTATCCACAGAAACACTAACACCACCCTGATATTGTCCTAAATTAAAGGGATCTGGCATCGGCATTCCTGAAGTAAAAGTGTTGTTGCCAGTTTTTCTACTTCGAATAAACACCTCTTTCATACCTTTATCAAAACTACTAATTGATTCGTCTTTCATGTTTCTGGTAAAAAACAAATACCTATTATCGGGCGAAAGCATGGGTAAGTATTCATTGTTTGATGTTGCTGGACCTTCTAATTTTACGGGATGAAATGGAACGGTATCTCTAATTAATTTCAGATAAGTATCAATATCTTCAATTCTTGCGTGTGCATTTCGTTCATCTTCTTTGTAGGCTTTTGGAGCTGCAACAACAAGTTGATAAAAAGGTTTTGCTTCTGGGTATTTCCGCATTCCAAAATAATAATTTCCTAATTGCATTGCATGATAGAAATTTCTGTATTCAGGGCATATTTCAACTATTTTTTTCCAATAACTTATACGAAGTGCTGTGCTGTTTTTAAGTCCGCCAACCTCTCCTTTATTAAAGGCAATTTCAGCTTCTTTATCAGCAATTCCCGCTAGTTCATCATAGGCTTCAAGATAATTTGGGTCAATTTTAATTGCGTCATTCAGCAATGCTTTTTTTTGATTAAAAGGAGCTAATCGAGCAGATTCGAGATATTTTATTGCTTTTTTCTTTGGCTCAGGGCATTTATCCTCTTGAGCATAACTATTTGAATAGTATAAAAATAAAAATATTATTAAAATATAGTTGTTCACTTTTTCTTAATTTTTTTTAAACCAATAAACTAAATATTAAAAACCTAATAGGTTTTTGAAACCTATTAGGTTTTTTTACTAACTACTAACACCTAACTACTTCCCTCTATTGAGCATCAACTTTAGCCATTGTAGCATTTGCTTCTTGTTGGGCTTTAGCCATTAAAGCATCGGCATTTTTCTTGCCTTCATTTTCAATACCTACTGCATTTTTCTCTGCTTCACTTTTCAATTTTTCAGCCGCTTTTTCTGCTGCTATTTTTTTCAATGGATTTCCGCCAGCTTGTTTCACTAAATCTTTGGCTTGTTTGTCAGCTTCTTGACGAACTTTATCGGCTGCTGATTTAGCTTCGTTTCTAATTTTTTGAGCATTTTTTTCGGCTTCAGCTAAAATTTTATCTGCTTGTTCTCTTGCTTTTTTCTTTGCTTCTTCCTTAGCTTTATCAACTTCTTCGGTTATTTTTTCTTTAATTTGTTCTTTAATCTCCTCTTTAATACTTCCCACTGCATCTTTTAGGCTAACACTAACTTTAGGGTCATCAAAAGTACCTTTAAGTAAAACATCAACATTTATAAAATCAACCGATTTAAGGCTCATCCCTAAGCCAGCTGCTTGGCTGTTTAGTTTATTAACCGCTTCTCCTGCACCTAATTCTGAGCTTGGCACTTTCAACGTCATTTTATAATCAATTGTTTGATCGAAACCATTTGAACCTGACATTGTACCTACTGTTTTACCCATTTTCACATCAAAAGGATCGATAGTTACACGTCCATCTTTAAAGGCATACTTTAATTTAGCATCGTTTACTTCGAGTTTTTTTAAATTATCATTTTTCAACGCATCTGCCAATTTATTCATTGCCTTGAAATCTTCAACTTTAATATTTTTGGTTACCATATTTCCAGTTCCTGTTAATGAGTTCATGTCGGGCATCATCTCTTTTTCTAAAAATCCTTCAACAACCAATGAAGTGTTAAAATTCCCTTTTGCATTTTTAGCATAAGGAGCCATTTCTTCTATGGTGTTAAATGTAGTAACAACTTGCTGGATATCAAAATCTTTGATTGCCATGTCGTAGCTAAACCCTGGTTTATCAATATTGGTTGTTTCATAAAAACCATTCATGAGCATACTTCCTCCTAACAAATTCATGGCAACATTTTTCATGCTTACTTTTTGGTCTTTCACTGTTATTTCACCTTTAAGGTTATCAATATCCATATTATCATAAACGATTTTATTTATAGATGAATTTAATACAAAATCAATGTTTTTAGGTACTTCAACAACCGAAAGTGGCACTTCTTCAGTAGCAGTGCCTTCTGCTGCAACAGGTTCATCTGCCATAAATTCGTTCAAATTCAATAAATTAGAACTATAATTGAATCGACCAGTTAACACATTAGCACTATCACTAAATAAATAGGCTATAAAGTTTTCAATTTTCCCATTGGCTTGCATATCTGATTTGCCAATTTTTGCATCAAAAGCAGCTAATTCAACAAATTTAGGAGAGAAATTCAACAGCATTTTGTTTAGCTGAATAGCATAAGGCAATGAATCACTTTTATATAGCACATCCGTAATTCCAAATTGCCCTTGAGCTAAAAATTCTTCGTATTTTTCATTTTCGATAGATGACATTTTTCCTTTTAATTGTACATCTGCATTTATTTTTCCATTCATTTCATCTCCTGCTTCTAAAGGCATAACATCTTTAACGGAAGTTAAATCTAACGCCATTTTCAATCCGCCATCTATGTTTGGGTCAGAAATAGGTGTGCTTACTTTCATGTACATATCTACAGGATTTCCAGCTAATTCTAAGTGGAATTTTTTAAGATTAACCAAAGTATTGTCTTCGCTTCCTCCTGGGTTTTCAACGTGTAAATCAACCTGAATGTTGTTTACTGCTTTTGGTAAATCGGGGTATTTAAACATAGCGTTTTCAATCAATAAATCTAATCCAAATGCAGGAAGTGCTGTTTCGGTCATTAATCCTTTTGCATAACCATTTAAGGCTAATTTTCCTTCGGTTTTCACGTTTGCAAAATCGGTCATATAGACCACTGGAACTAGAGATAAAATATTTTTAAATTCGGTTTTCTTTGCTCCAAATTTAACATCCATATCAATGTTATCATTGTCTTCAAAAATAGCTACCCAACCATCTAAAGCAAGGGTTAACTCATTAATTTTAAATTGATTTTCGGTAAATGTAAATTTGTTATTGGCTAAATCTGCTTTTATAGTGGCATCAATATCAATAATTGCTTTGTTAAAATACTTGATGTTATCCATAGAAAGGTTTAGTGTGTCAATAGTTGTTTTAGTAACTAAATCAGTAACATCTTGGGTCATATCTCCCGAAAGGTTAAAATTTAATCCTAAAACTGTAGTTTGCAAATTCATCGTTGCATCGTTATAAACAATACGAGCATTTTTAATGGTTAAATCTTTAAGGTTAAGTTTAAATGGCGAAGCAGGTGTTTCTTCTGTTGTTACATCAACTTCTTCTGTTGCTTTTGCGATATCCCAATTGGCTGATGTATCCGCTAATACAATGGCATTGATTACAGGATTATCAATAAAAATGGTTTTAATTTTAATTTCATCACCACTAATTACACTCATTAAATCTACTTTAAGTGTAAGATTTTTAATATTGGCTAATTGTGTTCCTTCAAATTTTTCTATTCCATCAACAGTAACATTATCTATAGAAAAATTAAAATCTGGAAAAGTGCTAATTAATCCTAAGTCAAACGCACCAAAATCTACTTTAGCGTTCAGGTTAGCATTGGCTTGTTCCTTAACCATTTCAATGATTTTTCCTTTAAACATAAAAGGCAAAGAAACGAGGAGAATAAGAAGGATTAGGAAGGTTATTCCTGTGATTTTAAAAATTTTTTTCATCTTTTATTTATTGTTATTGGTTAGAAATATCGTGCTAAATTAATCAAAGTTTAAGACTAAATAAAATGTGTTTAAAAGAAAAATATTGTTCTATTTTTTCTTTTTTTGAATAAAGATTAATAATTTCGTACAAAAATTAAAATTATGCAAACGACAGAAGGGAATAAATTGATTGAAAAAATTCAAAAAGAAATATCAAAATCTGGTATTAGCCAGAATAAACTAATTGAGCAATTAAGAGAATTAAGAGAAATTGCGTTGAAGGAAGAAGATCCTACACTAACAAAAGTAATTCGTTTGACTTATGAACACCTTGCTGAACATGGTACTTTTAATATTCCTATTCCTGCCGATGAATTAGTTGCAGAAGGAGATGATGAAGATGCTGAAGCTGAAATGATGATTAATTCTATTGAGACTGATGAAGACAGAGTAGAAAGCTTGAATTATTTACTTTCGTTGATGCACGATAGAGAAAACCCAAGCAACCGTCAGGAATTGTTTGAATACAGAGATGCGTTGAAAAATTATTAATACTATACTTTCGCAAAAAAAGCTGTTCGATGAACAGCTTTTTTTTGTTTTCTTAATTACCTAAATTATTTTTTCAACTTTGGATTCATTGCATCAGTAAGTCCTTCTCCTATTAAATTATAAATAGTTACGGTAATAAAAATAGCAAACCCAGGAATAATTGCCAACCACCAAGCAGAAGAAACTTCTCTAGATTTAGAAAGCATAGAACCCCAAGTGATAGTTTCTGCTGGTACGCCAACTCCAATAAATGACAAGGTAGATTCTATTAAAATCGCTGATGCGATTCCAAATGCAATAGCAATAAGTACGGGGGACAACGCATTTGGCAAAGCATGTTTAACAATTATTCTCAATTCTTTATAACCCAACGCACTTGCAGCTTCAATAAATTCTAAGTTTCTGATTCTTAAAAATTCAGCTCTTGTAAAACGAGCTATTCCAGTCCAAGTAGTAAGTCCAATAATTACCATAACAATGAAAATTGATGGTTTAGCAACTACGGCAGCAATAGAAATAATTAAAAATAGTTGTGGAATAGAGACTACTATTTCAATCAATCGGCTTATTAGAATATCTATTGGAATAGATATTTTTTTAAAATTGAGTGGTATTTTGTTAATAAAGAAAACAAGGACTCTAAAAAAAGCCATAATGGCAACAAAAAGCAATATACTCCAAAACAACTCTACAACAAAACTCCCAAAAGATGTTCCAATTGCATCAGTTAACACGTAAGAACGAGTTCCAAAAGCATAAAAAACAGCAATAAAAAAACCTAATACATAACTTATTATAGTGGGTATGTTCATTTTCAATTTGTCATCACCATAATATCCAGCTATTGCTCCAAAGAAAATTCCTATTAAAGCAGCAATACCCATAGAAACAATACCTACTAACAATGCAATTCGGGTTCCATGTATCATTCCTGCCAACACATCGTGTCCTAAATCATCGGTTCCTAACCAATGTTTCCATTTTGAAGATTCCACATTTTGAGAATCAAAAGGACCTACCCAAGTATTGATAACATCAATGTTTCTTGGTAAATAAGGAACTAAAGGCCAAACTACAAAATCATAGTTAAGGTCTTTCCATGAAACATTTCGAAATTCAGGTTGCCAGTCAGACATGCCTAAATCTACAGCATATTCTTTAAAAACAGGAAAATAGAGTGTGTTTTCATATTTAGCCACTAAGGGTTTTTCATTTGCCAAAAAATCAGCAAAAAGGGCAATAAATACAAAGGAAAATACCAATCGAAGACAAAATACAGCAATTCTGTTTTTATAGAATTGTTGCCTGACAATAGTCCAATAACTTTCATTGTTATTTTGCATTGCTACGATTTTTTCTTCTCTTGCTTTTCTATTAAAAAGATTGAACATATTCATGGTTTCTTATTTTTTATTAGAAAAAGAAATTCGAGGATCAACAAAGGCATACATAATATCTGCGACTAAAATTCCTATCAATGTCAATATAGATGAAAACATTAATACAGTAAATACTATAGGGTAATCACGCTGAAAAATTGCTTGTAAGGTTAATTGTCCCATTCCTGGTATTGAAAAAATAACTTCTATGATAAATGAACCAGAGATAGCTGCGGGAAATATATTTGCAAATAATGTTATGATAGGAATTAATGAGTTTCTAAAAGCGTGCTTCCAAACAACCACTTTATTTTTAAGTCCTTTTGCTCTGGCAGTTCTGATATAATCCATTTCTAACACATTCAAAACACCGCCTCTCATTTGCCTGGAAATAAAAGCAAATGATGCGTAAGTTAAACAAAATAAAGGTAATATGAAATGATAAGCGGTTTCAAAAAATCTGTCCCAATATGGAGCTGATTCTGGTAAATCACCTAAACCATGAGTAGGAAACCAACCTAAACCATCCCCATCACCTAAATACTGAATAAGCATAGTGGCAACCCAAAAATTAGGTAACGAATACAATAAAAATAATAAGGTAGTAATAATTTTTTCGGAAGTTTTTCCTTTATCAACAGCCGATTTAACACCTAATGGAATTGCAACAATATATGCTATAAAAATAGATAATACGCTTAAAATCATTGACCATTTTAATGCATCAAAAATTTTAGAACTAACTGGTCGTTTGTCTTGATAGGATATACCAAAATCACCTACTAAAAAACCTGATATCCATCGGTGATATTGATTGTTTAGTCCATACCAATAAAAAACAGGTTTGTATCTATTACTAATTTTTTTATTAATGAGCATGTGCTCATAACTGTTTTTAAAATCATAAAAGTCGTTTTCGCAAGTTTGTTTGATGTTACTATCTTTAAATATATCAAATTCAATATTTTCAATAGTTTGCATCATTTTTTTCTCATCATAATTAATGTATAACACATTGATGTTATCTTTTAAGTTTCTAATTTTTGAGGAGTTATCTTCATTTGGCATTAACTCAAATATTTTACTTTCTAAGGCTCGTAATGCGTGATAGTAAGCGGATACATTTGCCCAAACGCCATATTCAAATGAAAGTCTATTTAAAGTTTCTCGATGAGCTTTTTTGGGAATCCGGTGTAATGTATCTGGGTAGGTGGAATTTGTGATTGAAAAATAAAACATGGGAAGATCAAACCCTAGTTCTTTTCTTTTTTCATTGTATGTTTTTTCATTAGCTAATTTTTCTCCTGAACGTCCTTCTCCCCCAACATTTTGATTCAACATTGACTCAACAGGGTCGCCAGGAGCATTAATGCTTATCACAAAAGTTAAAAGGGAAATAACTACTAATGTTGGAAGAAAAATTAAAACTCTTTTTAAAATATATTTAAGCATGATTTATGCGTTCTTTTGATTTAGCTATTCAATTTTCGGTACAAATCTAATAAATTAATTCACAGCAGAAGGTTGTTGCGTATTTGATATTGAAAAGCCGCTTAATCTGTATCCAGGTCGCATCACACTAGGTTCTGCATTTGAAAATCTATTATGAATGGCTATTTTTTCTTTTGGATGATACAAGAATATGTAAGAACATTCATCATGTAATATTGCTTGGAATTTTTTATTCAAGATTGCTCTTTTATCTTCATCAAGCTCTAAACGAATTGCGTCAATAAGTGCATCTGTTTCATCGTTTCCAAAACCAGTAAAGTTTGAGCCTCCATTATAGGATTCTGTATGATAAATTTGTTTATGATCTGATGGTATTGGAGTACTTATCCATGCACCATAATACATATCAAAATCATGTTGTTTGGTACTTTCTAAGAAAATAGACCAATCTTGAGAAATTACATTTATAATTATTCCAATTTTTCTTGCTTCTTCTTGCAAAAGTAATCCTACAGCTTTTCTCAAATCATTTCCTTGATTGTATAAGTAATTAAACTCAAATTTAACTTTATTACCATTAATAACATTATCTAATATCCCGTCATTATCGGTGTCTTTCCAACCTGCTTCAGTTAGCAGTTGTTTTGCTTTTTCAATATCAAACTCGTAGGGTTTAATATCGCTATTGAATTGTTTTTTCTTAACTGGATCAATAGGTCCTATTGCTCTAATTGCATAGCCTAAAACTACAACATCTATCATTTTATCAACATCAACTAAATGAGCCAATGCCTGACGTGTTCTTTTGTCTGAAAAAATTGGTTTTCGAACATTTAAACCCAAATAGGTGTATGCCATTTGGTTTGGTGTATGAGTTACAAAGTTTTTAGTAAATTTTTTAGACTTCGGTAAGTCTTGAAAATCTTTAGACTTAATTCCTCTCATAACATCAACTTTACCTGCAATAAGTGCTTCTTTAGCTGTTGTTTGATCATTAATTGTTTGATAGATAATTTCTGGAGGAGCAATGTTAAAATGCATTCCTTTATCTTTTAACTGATTACCCCACCAATTTTCTTTTTTAACTATAGTTATTTTTTGTCCAGTTTGCCATTCTTTGAGCAAATATGGTCCACAACCTTGAATAAATTTTGGGTCTCTTTGGTATTTCTCTGAATTGAAATCGGTTGCAAATTCAGTTATTTTAGGATTTGTTACTAACGCTTCATTGTTTTCTGATAATTGTTTTATAGTAAATTCATCCATCAATCCTTTTGGGTCATAAATATGTCGTGGTAATAAATCAATATCTCCACTTTGAACTTCAGCTAAAATATAAACATCTTTACAGATAAAAGTAAATTTTAAAGGATCATCTTCATAAAATTTCATGTCCTCAATAAATTCGTAGTAAGGCTTGTTATTTAAGTTATCTACTTTCGGGTTTTTAATTACTTTAAGAGCGAATTCAACATCTTTAGCAGTTATCTGTTCGCCATCATCCCATTTAGCTTCAGGTCTTATTTTGTAAGTAATGAGCATACCTCCATTTTCTGTTATTTCTATTTCAGGTCTTGATTCTGCTACAACTGGTACTAATTCTAATGTGTTAAAATCTATTTCTAGCAATGAATAAAAAATATTTGATAAAATATAGCCTGCACCTGCATCTGAATAGTTAATCGGATTTAACATTTGTGCATCAGATAACTCATGGCTTATAACAACAGGGTTTTGATTAGCTGAATTAGTCGCATTTTTTTCAGAAGAATCTCCTCCACAAGAAAATAATGTTACTATTGAAATTACAGATGTAATAGAAAGTATATTCTTAATATTCATAATTTTTTTAATAATTTATACGTTTGTTTTCTTTCGGGCAACAAATATAATATTACAAGTTGATTTTTTTTATGATTTTAGACAAAAAGAGCTTTTAGTAAGATGAAGAAATAGCATTATATCTTATAAATGACTATTTTATAAAGTAATAGCTCATTTTATTTAATGAACTCACCTGCCCAAAGTTTTTCAAGAAATATTGCCCAAGGCATAATCCAAATATTGCCATGTTTTCTGGGTAAAATTTCATTGCAAATTAAAATGGAATGTTTTACTTGATATTCTTCTGAGAAACTTTTTAACCCTTTGAGGTGTCGCTCATTTATTTTAACTGAAGATTTTACTTCTATGGCGACTTCGTGGTTTCCTAAAACAAAATCTATTTCAATTTGAGAGGCTGTTCGCCAATAACTTATAGAATAATCTAACCCAGTATAACTACTATGGGCATAAAGCTCTTGATAGATGAAATGTTCAAAAGCATTTCCAACTATTTCACTTCCTTTTTCAATGTTTCCTCTTTTTAATAGATGATTAACTATTCCTATATCAAAGTAATAAAATTTAGGAGCAGTTATTACCCTGCGCTTAGGTTTTTTCTGATAAGCTGGCACAAACCTTCCTATTAAGGTATCTTGTAAAATTTGAAAATATTCTTTAACGGTTGGTGCTGAAACACCACAATCAGCAGCAATATTGGCATAATTCACCATTTCTCCATTGCTAAAAGCAGCGGCTTCTAAAAATTGTGAAAATACATGCACATTTCTGATTTTTGCTTCGCCTACAATTTCATCTCTCAGATAATTACCAACATAAGCCGAAATCATTTTTTTAGGATTATCAGCTAAATAATGGCGAGGCAAAAGTCCATTGTTTAATGCTCTCATTAAATCAAAATTGGGTATTTCTTGGCTGATAAGCGGAAAAAGTTCATAACGCAACGCTCTGCCTCCAAGCAAATTTGCACCTGAGCGTAAAATTTTTCGAGCACTTGAACCACTCATAATAAATTGAGTGTTGGTATTAGTTATTATCCAATGTATTTCATTCAGCAGTTCAGGTATTCGTTGAATTTCATCAACAACAACTATTTTTTTATCGGTATTACCTAAAATTGTTTCACGGAGCAAGGTTGGATTAGTTATTAAGCGTTGATATACATCTGCCATTAATAAATCAAACCATAAAGCGTTCGGGTACATTTGTTTTAACAATGTGCTTTTCCCTGTTTGCCTTGCACCCCACAAGAACAAACTTTCGCCTTGAGCATCGAGTAATAATTGCTTCCTAATAAACATCCTTCTATTTTTAATATTGCCTGATAAAATAAATATATACTTTATATTATCATGATAAACAAAAGTATAAATTTATATTTACTTGACAAAAAATATCTTGACAAATTAAAATAAAATCTATTGCCAGCCAAAAGTTAGTTTATTTTATTACTTCAAGCTGATGATAGAAAATACGAGAAAAAGAATTTATCATTAGCAAATCGTATGCAGCAAACATTCTATATAAAAAGAATGAATTTGTTCAACAAATGACCGACAGAAAAAATATTTTAATCACGTTTGTGACTACTTTTGGTATAAAACCCAATACATACCTCTGCTGCCGCAAGCGTCCCGCTTTTGGTTTCTATTATTTTTTAAATCAAGCATAAATTTACTAAACCTTTTTCATTACAAAGATCTTTTGCACTACTATATTTCTAACTTTTATTTACCACAAGCGGGACGCTTGCGGCCGAGGAGCTTTTAGTAAGATGAAGAAATAGCATTATATCTTATAAATGACTATTTTATAAAGTAATAGCTTACTAAAAAAAAACAAAAGCTCCTGAAAAATTCAAGAGCTTTTTTTACCTTGCGGAGGGAGGGGGATTCGAACCCCCGGTACAGTTTCCCGTACGTCAGTTTAGCAAACTGGTGGTTTCAGCCACTCACCCACCCCTCCTTTTTTTTTTGGAAGTGCAAATGTAGTAATCCATTTTAAATGAAAAAGGAAAACATTTACTTTTTTAACTAAAAAATAAATCAATGATAACAAAAGTAGCAAAAACAAGGCTCGCAATACCATTGGTTGTGAAAAATGCTAGATTAACCTTACTTAAATCTGTGGGTTTAACTAATAGATGTTGATATATTAAAAGAAGTATAAAAAATAGAGTTCCTATCCAATAATAGATTCCAAAATTGGCATAAAACCCTGCTCCTATTAAAAAAAAAGCTGATATGATATGTAAAAAGGAAGATAGTCCTAAAGCTCTTTTTTTTCCTAACCAAACAGGAATGGAATGCAATTGTTGTTGTTTATCAAAAATTTCATCTTGCAAGGCATAAATAATATCGAATCCACTAACCCAAAAAAGTACGGCAAATGAAAAAAACAAAGGCAACCAAGCAAAATTACCTGTTACTGCTAAATAAGCTCCAATAGGTGCTAACCCTAAACCAACTCCTAATACAAGATGACATAATGCAGTAAATCTTTTTGTATAACTATAGCCTAACACCACCAACATTGCAACGGGAGAAAGATAAAAACACAATGGATTAATAAAATAGGTTGTCGCTACAAAAAGAACGACATTAATAATAACAAAATAGAGTGCTGAAATAGGTTTTATAGTGCCATTAGGTATTTCTCTAACTTTAGCAGTTCGATCATTTGCTTCATCAATTTTTCTATCCACATACCTATTGAAAGCCATTGCCGAATTTCTGGCAAACAGCATACACAATATAACAAAAAACAAGGTGTTCCAATTAAAATCATTGGTAGTTTGAGTAGCCAAAAAATAACCTATTAATGCAAACGGCAGTGCAAAAATGGTATGACTAAATTTCACTAAAGACAAATAATGCTTCATTTTTCTGTTCACTAAAATAAAATCCAAAATTAGCCATTGTAATTTATAAAAGATAATTGTTTGTTATTTTGATATTTTTTTTACTTTAGCTGAAATTTTAAACTATTAAACTATTATGAAAATTAAATTTATTAGCATTGTTTTTATTTGTTTTGCTTTTGCAGCATGTGAAGATTCAACAACTGAAGAACCAATTGAAAATGAAATAGCTATTGAAGCTACCACTGAAGAAGTGGATCAAGGTGAATCACTCTCATATATGCTTCCTTCTCCTTTACAAATTGCCGAAATTTTTAAAAATTCTGGATTAAATTTTGTCGGAGATTTAACCAATCCTAAAGAAAAAATAACTTCATACAATACCAAATACAGTCAAAAATTAAATTTTGGAATTTATTCAGCCGATATGGCATATTGTATTATAAATGATCAAACACAACCAGCAATTGATTATCTACATAATTTAAAACAACTTTCTGAAAAATTATGGATGACTGATATTTTCAACTCCATGGGACTTAGTAAAAGATTAGAAAGTAACATTGGAAATCATGATTCTTTAACTATTATAATGGCTGATTTACAAATTCTTTTGGATGATTATTTAGTTGATAATGGAATGGGATATACGGGCCCTGTCATTTTTGCTGGAGCATGGATAGAAACCATGTATTTAGGAGCGGAAGTAAATAAAACCAATTCAAATGAAAAATTAATTTATAGATTAACTGAGCAATCTGTTGTATTGGATAACTTAATAAAAGCACTTACACAAGCTGACTTAGACAATGACTTTACTGAATTAATTACTGACCTTAAAAAAATTGATGCTCATTTTGATGTGTTAGAAACTAATGAAGATGGTGTTTTAACGGAATCTCAAATTAATGATTTAAGTATTTTAATTGTTCAAGTTAGAAATAAAATTATTCAATAACTCAAACCAAAATCAAATTATAGAAATGAAAAAAGCACTAATTTACAGCTCATTTGCACTCTTATTAAGCGTTTCTTCTGCATTTTCGTATATAGAAGAAGTTCAATGTGTCGCTTCAGAACTAAAAGCGGAGTTAAAGCAGTTATTAAAGCCTGAATATAAATACGATTCCTCTCAGATAACTCGCGTAAGTTATAAAAAAGAGGCTTCTCAATCGGGCATTGAAGTTCCTTTGTTTATGGGCGAAAAATATCGCTTTTTATTTAATATTGCTGGTTTACCAAAAGACATAGATATTACTATTTATGATAGAAAGCCTACCAGTAAAAACAAAATTGCTTTGTTTTCTCTAAAAGATGTTAAGGAAGAAGGTAAGCATATTTACAGCTTTGAACCTGTTAAATCAAAAAAAATGTATATCGTTTATTCTATACCTGCAACTGAAGAACAAAATTTGAGTGGTTGTGTTGCCTTTTTGTTGGGTTATAAATTATAATTATCTATTGCTTTTCTAACACTACCGTATTTAATTAATAATTCATTAGCTTTTTGATAATCTATTGATAATGTTTTCATCAGCATTTGAGTTCCTCTATCCACTAATTTATTGTTAGACAGCTGCATATCAACCATTTTGTTTCCTTTCACTTTTCCCAACTTTATCATTACAGCCGTAGAAATCATATTCAGCACTAACTTTTGAGCTGTTCCTGATTTCATTCTGGTGCTTCCCGTTACAAATTCAGGACCTACAATTACTTCTATGGGGTAATTGGCAACTTCGGCAATTTTCGATTGGGAATTGCAAACAATACATCCCGTTACAATTCCATTTTTATTACAAGCAGTCAAACCTCCAACAACATAAGGCGTAGAACCAGAGGCAGCTATACCAATAACCACATCATTGGAGTTGATGTTGTATTGCTGTAAATCTTTCCAAGCTTGTTCGGTGTCGTCTTCAGCAAATTCCACTGCTTTTCTTATGGCAGTATCACCACCAGCGATTAAACCTATCACTAAGTTAAAATCAACTCCAAAAGTAGGTGGACATTCAGAGGCATCTACTACACCTAATCTGCCACTTGTTCCAGCTCCAATATAAAATAATCTTCCACCAAGTAGCATTTTTTCTACTATCACATCAACCAAAAGTGTAATATTGGCTATGCATTTTTCTACAGCAACAGCCACTTTTTTGTCTTCATTATTAATGTTGATTAATAATTCTTTGGTTGACATTTTTTCTAGTTCATCGTAGTGAGAATCTGATTCAGTAGTCTTTTGCATGATAAAAATTTTGAATGTAAAGATAAAAAAAGAACCGTAACAAATAGTTGTTACGGTTCTTTATTAAAATAGTAATACAGAAATTTAATATCTGTAATATTCTGGTTTGTATGGCCCTTGAACCTCAACACCAATATATTTAGCTTGCTCTGGAGTTAATTCATCTAATTCAACACCAATTTTTGCTAAGTGCAAACGAGCCACTTTTTCATCTAAATGCTTAGGCAACATATATACTTCGTTTTTGTAGCTAGCTGAGTTTTTCCATAATTCTAATTGAGCTAAAACTTGGTTAGTGAAAGAATTACTCATTACAAAAGAAGGATGTCCTGTTGCACAACCTAAGTTTACTAATCTACCTTCTGCTAATAAGATGATTTGATTACCATTTTTCAGGTTATACATATCAACCTGAGGTTTGATAGTATCCTTTTTAGCATTTGCATTTAACCAAGCAACATCTATTTCTGTGTCGAAATGACCAATATTACAAACGATAGCTTTGTCTTTCATTTTTTCGAAATGACGACCTTGAATAATGTCTTTGTTTCCTGTTGTTGTAACAATAATGTCGCCTTGTCCAACAACATTATCCATTTTTTTAACAGCAAAACCATCCATAGCAGCTTGCAATGCACAAATTGGGTCAATTTCAGTAACAATTACTCTAGCTCCTGCACCTCTTAAAGAAGCAGCAGAACCCTTACCTACATCACCATATCCAGCAACAACAGCCACTTTTCCAGCCATCATTACATCTGTTGCTCTTCTTATTGCGTCAACCAAAGACTCTTTACATCCATATTTGTTATCAAATTTAGATTTAGTAACAGAATCATTGATATTAATAGCAGGCATTACTAATGTTCCGTTTTTCATTCTTTCATACAAACGGTGAACACCCGTAGTTGTTTCTTCAGAAAGACCTTTAATATCTTTTGCTAATTCTGGGTAGCTATCAAAAACCATATTGGTTAAATCACCACCATCATCTAAAATCATGTTCAATGGTTTTCCGCCTTCAAAAGCAAAAAGTGTTTGTTCTATACACCAGTTAAATTCTTCTTCATTTAATCCTTTCCAAGCAAAAACAGGAACACCTGTAGCAGCAATAGCAGCAGCAGCCTGATCTTGAGTTGAAAAGATATTGCATGAAGACCAACTTACTTCAGCACCTAGATGCACTAATGTTTCAATTAAAACAGCAGTTTGAATGGTCATGTGTAAGCAACCTGCAATTCTTGCACCAGCTAAAGGTTTAGAATTTCCAAATTCTTCTCTAATAGCCATTAATCCTGGCATTTCAGCTTCTGCTAATCTAATTTCTTTTCTTCCCCATTCGGCTAGGGAAATGTCTTTTACTTTGTACGGTAATTTTTCCACGTTTGTAGTATTCATAGTTATAAAGTTTTTTATTTTAGGTTAACAAAATTAACAAATATACTGAAACTTTGCAGGTTTTCAGAAGAAAACTTGCTTAGCTTCAGTTATACTCGAAACCAAAGCTTTAAATAGTGTTTGTCCATAAAGTCAGTGTCTAGTTCATAATGTTCGAGTTCAAGGCTTGTGAAGTTTTTAATCGTCAGGAGTTTACTTATGTAAATGACTGCGATAAAAAACGAGCATAACGCAGAACCGAGCGAAAGCGAGTTCATGAAAACCTTTAAAAAACAATAAATACACTGAATAAATCGGACATTATGGACAGACATTAAATAATTCAATCCGAATGCTTAGTATGGTTTCGGTATAACCTTTTAGGAATTAGCATTAAATCAATAAAATTTATAAAGTTTCATCGTATTATTTAACTATTATGTAAGTTTGTGTTTCTTATGGCAGACAATAAAATTTATACTACTATCACTAAATTAGCGAATGACGACAAAAAAATGTTGGCAATTTTAGTTGATCCTGATAAACAAGATTTTGCGTGTTTAAATAAAACAATTGCTAATTGTAATAATGCTGATGTTGATTTTATATTTGTTGGAGGAAGTTTATTAACCTCAGGTGATTTAGCAAAAACGGTTCGCTTTATAAAAGAAAATTCATCCATTCCTGTGATTATTTTCCCTGGAAGTCCCAATCAAATTTCAAATTATGCCGATGGTATTTTATTTTTATCACTTATTTCTGGTAGAAACCCTGAGTTTTTAATTGGAAATCAAGTTGTTGCTGCTCCTTTTGTTAAAAAAGCAAACTTAGAAGTACTTTCAACAGGATATATGTTGGTTGATGGTGGAACACAAACCACCGCAAGTTATGTAAGTAACACCAATCCACTTCCTTATAACAAACCTGAAATAGCCGCTGTAACTGCTTTAGCAGGAGAATATTTAGGGATGAATTTGATTTATATTGATGGTGGAAGTGGGGCTAAAAAATGCATCAGCATAGAAATGGTAAAACAGACAAAAGCACTAATTAGTGTTCCTTTGTTAATTGGTGGAGGTATTAGAACATCTCAAGCAGCTAATGAAATTTACTTAGCAGGTGCAGATATGCTTGTTATAGGAAATGGAGCTGAAGAAAACCGTTCTTTAATTACTGAAATTTCAACTGTAAAAAATCAATTGAACAAAGCCTCTGTGATTAAGAATTAAAAATTATTATACCTATTCCGCCACCCATTTTTCTTCTCTTTGCCCTTAAACATTAACTTTTTAAACAGACTCTAAATAGTGTTGAATATTTTGTTCAATCCGGTTATTGATATTAGAAATATCTTCTTTAATGAAAGACTCTCCCGTAATTTTTTCATACAATTCAATGTATCTTTCAGAAATTTCATTTACAAATTCATCTGTCATTTCGGGTATTTGTTGTCCCTCTTTACCTTGAAAATTATTGGCAATTAACCATTCTCTAACAAACTCTTTAGAAAGTTGTTTTTGTTTTTCTCCTCTATCTTGACGATTTTGATACCCTTCTTTATAAAAATACCTAGATGAATCGGGAGTGTGAATTTCATCAATTAAATAAATTGTTTCTGCAATTTTGCCAAACTCGTATTTAGTATCTACCAAAATCAATCCCATTTGAGCAGCTATTTCAGTACCTCTTTGAAAAATCTTTCTGGTATAATCTTCTAATTTTATATAATCACTTTCGGAAACGATGCCTTGTTTAATAATTTCTTCACGAGAAATATCTTCATCATGTCCTTCGCTTGCTTTTGTTGATGGTGTTATTATTGGTTGAGGAAATTTATCATTCTCTTTCATTCCTTCAGGCATTTGAACACCACAAATTATTCTTTTTCCTGCACTATATTCTCTCCATGCATGTCCAGAAAGATAACCTCTAATTACCATTTCAACTTTGAAAGTTTCACAAACTTTTCCAATAGTTACATTTGGATCGGGAGTAGCTATTACCCAATTTGGAAGAATGTCTTCGGTAGCTTTTAAAAATTTTGCAGCAATTTGATTTAATACTTGTCCTTTGTAAGGAATTGCTTTTGGAAGCACTACATCAAAAGCTGATATTCTATCAGAAACCACCATCACTAAAAGCTCATCGTTGATGTTGTAAACATCTCTAACCTTGCCTTTGTAGTAGCTTTTTTGACCTTTAAAATTGTAGATGGTTTCCTTAACAACATTATTTTGCATGCTTCAAAAATTTAATGAGATGCAAATATAGATTGAAATTATTATGTAATCCATAAAAGTTGAAAAGTTGTTAAGAAGTATCCTTAAAACCTAAATCCTAAGGTAAAAGTAAGGTAATGGTCATTCAAATTAACTGATGCAAAATCATTATAATCAGCAACAATTGGAACTTGAGTTTGATATGTTTTTAATAAATATGCCACATCAAAATAATATCCTTCTTGTTTAATACCTATTCCGAAAGAATAAATGTTTGAACTATTATCGGTATTAAAACTACTCTTAATTGGATCTCCCATTAAACGATATCCTGCTCTAAATCGAAATGGGTCTAAACGCCACTCTGTTCCAACTCTTATGTTATGAGCTGTTTGGAAATTTGTTTTAATATTTTGATTTTCGATTGTAAAATCAGCTCCACCTCCAAAATTGTTGTCTTGACGTATGCGGGCTGTTGAATAATCAACTATTTCGTAATCCACATTTATTACTCCATGATCATTTACAATAAAAGCTCCACTTGTTATAAATCTGTATGGAGTTGTAACTACATAATCAAAAGTTCCTAGCGGAGAGCGTTCCACTAGTTTATCGCCTAATTTATCTTCAGAAGTTACACGAGTATCCCAATTATCTGACAAACTGTAATAAGTTGGGGTATGAAAAGCTAATCCAAATCTAAACCAATCTGTCATACTATAAATCAACCCTAATTTTAAATTCACTCCTGATCCTGATGTTTTCACAAAATCATTTACTGTAAATGATTTGAATTCAGTAAGGGTATCACTTTCTTCTGCTGTTTCTTTATACATACGATTAAATTCATAACGAACCGTTGTAACACCCATTATTGCTCCAATATAAAGTTTATTTTCAAAATTCCCTCCTATTCCAAAATAAGTTTCACCCATACCTCCTTTGGTTTCGATATTGGTGATTTGTTTAATATTTTTAGAATCTTTGAAAACATGATCAAACTTAGTTGAGTCTGTTACCATAGGATTAATGAGGTAAGTCTGATAGCCTAAATTAGCCGAAAAAGGAAATGAATTTGCAATATCACTTCCTGCCGAAATTCCTGCTGTATTAATTTCATTCGCATAAGTACCTAAAAAAGAATTGTCCGTTTTTCCATTAATAGAAATAGCTGAATTAAAGTTACTTATTCTGTTATATCCTATAGTAATATTTACGTTTCTCCATCCATTTGAGGCATTAAAAGTACCAACCAAACCAATATTGCCAATATGAAAATTTAATTTTCCATCTGTCCCCATGTTATTTGATGATGATTTGCTTTCTGTAGCATTAAGATGAAAAGCAGGAGTAAAAGAAAAATCAGAACTTTTGTAAACACCTAAACCTCCTGGGTTTATACTTAAAGATGACATGTTTGCTCCTAATGCACCAAAAGAACCTCCCATTGCATTAAAACGAGCATCACCAAAGTGTTCAATATTTGAATAACGTAAGACATCAAATTCATTTTGAGCAACAGTATTTTCTACTGTAAGAAGTACTACTATTGCTGTTATAATTCTTAAATATCTATTCATGATTTTATTGGAATTAAAAATTAATTTTTAGAAAACAACTTCATTATCTTGGAGATCTACCACCACCTCCTGAAGGTCTTGAACCACCTCCCGAAGAACCTCCTTTATAACTTCCTCCACTACTTCCTCCTCCCCTAGAAGGGGCACTATAACTTGGCTTAGAAGAAGGACTTGGTCTGTTGTAACTTGGCTTATTGTTAGGTTTAGGAGATGTATAACTAGGTTTATTATAATTTGACCTAGGCTGCGATCTTGGTTGAGTACTTGGTTTAGTACTAGGCTGTGGTTTAGGTTGATAAGTCGGCCTAGTTGTTGGTTGTTTAACAGGTTGATTGGGTTGTTTACTTGGATTAGTAGTTGGTGTTCTTGGTGATGGAGCTACATATCCATTATTTTTAGTAGGTGTTGGATTCGTATAGTTTCCTCCTGGTTTAGTTGTAGTAATGGGTTGTTTAATTCCATTTTTAGGATTATTATTTATTGCTCCATTGTTTAAAGAAGGATTATTCTTAACAGCAGCTTCATATTTTTCACCAAAACTCAACGCTTTTTTACCAGTACCAGTATTAGATGCATTTCCTGATTCAGCTCCTCTTCCTCCATAACTGTTGGTTGAAGAATTAACACCTCTTTTTCCATAATAATGACTATTTCCATCATAGCTATTGTAATAGTTTCCAGAAGAATTTAATCCTGCATAATAACCATCATAAAAACCTTGATTATATCCATAACCTCCATAACCTCCATATCCATAATAACTTCCATAACCAAATCCCCACAAATATCCAGGATAGCCATAATGATAACCACCCCAGCCCCAACCAAAACCACAACCTACATTCCATCTCCAAGGAGAGGGATACCACCATCCATAACTCATATAGAGGCTTGTTCCATAAAAGAAAGGATCGTAATTATAATAATAATAATTGGTGTAATAATCATCGTAATACCCATACCTACCTGTTGGTCTGTGGAATCTTTTTATACGAGAAGAATATTCATAATCATAATATTCATTTTCATAATCATAATTATCACCATTGTAATAATTGTTTGTTATTCTAATATTTCCTTCTTCATCTTCATAATAAGTGGTAGAATCTGTAATTCCCATTTTTTGATTATAGGCTTCTTGAGCTTCTTTTTTTCTTTCGTCATAATAATAATCTGTTGCGGTAGAATAAGAACCATCATCAATAACCTCATTGTCTTTAACAATAGAAGGTGCTTCGTTCTTATCTTTTTTCTTTTTGGAAGAAGAAGGGTAAAAATCATCTTGGGCTGTTGCTGTAAAACCAACTAAAATTAGTATGGCAACTAATGGTATGATTTTGAATGTTTTCATGGCGTTAATTTTTAAATGATTTTCTTAAATTTATTTTTGTTAAAAAAATGTTAACGATGATATGGAAACAAACTCTGTGCCATTTTTATTTATCATCTAGAACCCCAAATAATCAAAAAAGTTATGGCTACATTATAAATAATTTCGGCAACAATTTCTCCTGCAATTTGGTTATTTCTTGTTTTTCGATGATGTTCATTTTCTGTATCTTCATTTTCTGTAAAATCGTTGTTTTCTTCTGAATAGATGTTGTTTTCACCATATTTCAATTCATAATATTGTTTCTCAGTAAGGTAAGAACTTTCATCAAAAACACTAATAGATAATGAATCTTTTACTGCTGATTTAGTTGTAGTTTTCTGTTTTTTTGGATTATTATAAAAATCATCTTGTGCGAAAGCATTTTGAGAAACAAAAAACAAACTGAGTAATAAAATTATAAGTTGTAAAGATTTCATACGTTTACTTTTTAAAATAAAATTAATTTTGAACACTTATAAAAGTAAGATTAAAAATTTATTCTTATCAAAAAACGTACCTAAAAAATAAAAATGGCAAAAGATTTCACATCAAGAAAAGAAGATTATTCTCAATGGTATAACGAATTAGTGGTTAAAGCTGATTTAGCAGACCATTCGGCAGTTA
>Ga0100377_1000852_pt1 | contig 26491 bp, 19 predicted proteins | sample CryGeymeta201501_FD_83664 | JGI IMG/M metagenome (GOLD analysis project Ga0100377, IMG submission 83664) | Groundwater microbial communities from Crystal Geyser aquifers in Utah, USA - Crystal Geyser metaG 2015-01 | ecosystem: Environmental > Aquatic > Deep subsurface > Groundwater | place: USA...
GCAGAAGACCCTGCATCGCGGGCTCAGCCGAGATGCACGACGGTCTAGAAGATACGAGGAAACGAGGCATATATTTTTCGAACGGCTTCTGAAGCAAACCGGAGGGGCAGGTTGACGGAAGCGCCGCACAAGCGACGACGGTGGAACCCGGACACACCCCATTACAGTCCCAGCCGCGCCCGCGATGCAAGCCGTGCGGTCCGACCCGCGCCGCACCGGCGATCGGGCGCGCCGTCCGGCCCTTGACGCCCCCCGGCACCACCTGCTTCTCATCCCCACCGCGCCGTGCTAACCTCCACCGCGATGACCCTTCAGACGCCCTGCGCAAGACCGGACCATCACGATGTTCACCCAGCCCCCCACCGACGACGCCCTGCCCTTTGCCCGCTGCGAAGCCTGCGACACCGAGGTGCTCACCTGGCGGGACCTCGCGCCCGACGGCCAGCTCATCCTCCGATGCCTGGACTGTGACGCCCCCCTCGACGGGGGGACCCGCCGAGGAAGCTGGTCGGCGAGTGAGGCAAGCGCGCGGGGCTATGTGGTTGAGGGGTATCGCGATCCCGAGGCCGCCACGGGGTGCAGCGGCGGCGCCTGCAGCACCGGCGCATGCGGTTCACACGACTGACCTGGCTGCGAGGCCGAAAGCGATCTCTCGAGAGGAGCGAACATGCAGTTCGAGGTTTTCATCCCTGCCCCCCAACGCGATGGGCTCGACGTCACCCTCAACGTCGACGCCGAGAACTGGATGGACGCCCTCAAGGTGGGACTCGAGCGGTGCGGTGAGCCGTCCGACTTCGTCCGCAACGTCATGTGCGACATCCAGTTCGACGGCGCCATCCACGTCACCGACATCCGCTCCCGCCGCGTCTTCAAGCTCCGCGAGCACGGCGCCATCCACGTCACCGACATCCGCTCCCGCCGCGTCTTCAAGCTCCGCGAGCACGACGACCCCATCCCCGACGTCGCGCCCCTGCGGTCCGACGACGGCGGCGCGGCCACCATGGTCCTCCAGAGCGTGCATCGCGAGGAGGCCGCCCCGCAGATCGGCGCCACCATCGCCGCCGTCGCTGGCGTCGCCCACCTGCCGAAGGCCGCCCCACCCGCCCGGCCCGAGCCGTCGCGGCCCGAGGCCGTCACCACGCCCGTCCGCGCACCCGAGCCTCCGCCGCTCGAGGCGCCTGTCCGACCCGCTCCCAGCATCGGCCAGACCATGATCGCCGTCGGCGGGGCGCCCGAGCGAGCCGCGCCGGTCCCGGCGCCGACCCCTGCGCCGACCCTCCGCGTCCCCGAGCCGACGGCGGCGCCTGCCCCGGAGCCCGCGCCAGCCGCGCCAGCCGCACCCGCCGTGGTCGGCGAGACGATCGCCGCGATCGGTGGCGTCGCCTCATGGACCGCCGCGACGGAGGCCGCCGTCCCGCCTCCCTTCAACGTGCCCGCGCCGGAGCCCGCGCCCGAGCCCATCAAGGCGCCCGCACCCGAGCCCGAGCCGGCCAGGGCGCCCGAGCCCGTGATCGCCGCCGCGCCAGTGCCTGCACCTGCCCGGGCTTCGGCACCTGCGCCCGCCCCTATGGACGAGCCCGAGCCCCTCGATCCGCCCACGGCCGCCCCCGCTGCCCCCGTGGCCCCTCGCCCCCCGGCCGAAGACCCCTGGCCCGACGCCGACGCCCTCGCCCCCAAGGCCCGCGTCGCCTCCTCGGCCCACAAGAAGGCCGAGGGCGCTGCCGCCGCAGCGATCCCGGCGCCCGAGGTCAACAAGGCCCCCAAGACCGTCATGATGGAGGCCATCTCCCTGCCCGAGGCCAAGAAGATGGCCGCCGAGGCCAAGCGCCGCGCCGTCGAGCACGCCGCTCAGCTCGCCGCCGCACCCAGGTCCGCGCCGCCAGCCGCCGAGCCCGCCGAGCCCAGGCCGGACCCCCAGCGCGGCAAAGCCACCGTCATGATGGAGGCCCCGAAGATCGGCCAGGTCTCCGGCGACTTCCCTGCGCGACCGGCCCGCGTCCTGTCCGAGAAGGCCACGCCCACCGGCGAGTTCCCCGTGGCGAACATCGGGCGCGCCGAGGAGGCCGAGCAGGTCGGTGAGAGCATCCTCGAGGACATCTTCCTCGACATCTACGACCTGTTCGAGCCCTCCATGACCATGGAGAGCGCCGTCGAGTTCATCCTCAACCTGGCCGTCAACCGCATCGCCGCCGACAGCGGCGCCGTCATCTTCGCCCTCCCCGACGGCAGCGCGCTCTACGTCGCCGACAGCCGCACCCCGAACGCCGAGGCCATGCGCCACAAGCAGTTCCCCATCGGCCAGGGCATCGTCGGCTTCAGCACCCGCGAGGGCGTCACGCTCGCGCTCAGCGCCGGCCACAACGACCCGCGGTTCGCCTCGGACATCAGCCACGAGTTCGGTCTGGCCCGCATCAGCAGCATCCTCTGCGCGCCCATCCAGAACCAGGGCCGCGCCTACGGTTGCATCGAGCTGATCAACAAGTCGGGAAGGGACAGCTTCGGCGCGGGCGACGCCAACGCGCTGAACTACATCGGCGCCCAGTTCGGCAAGTTCATCCACCAGCAGATCACCGCCAACGAGTAGCGCCTGGGGCATCTGCTCCTCGAGGATGCGGGGCGTCCTGTTCTACCATCCGAGTCGAAACATCGATGGATAGTATCACTGTGATTTGGTCCGCCGCCCATCCAGAGGCACATCTTGCCGGACAGGAACCGCTCCGCCTCAACGCGCCCAGTGATTTTGGAACCCATGGCGACATAGCCAGCGAACGTCCGATGTTCTACGATGAGACGGCCGTGCCGATCAAGGCGCACTCACTCGTGGGGACTTCGTTTACGGAGAGCAACATATTGAAAGTCCATGACCACACAGGACGATTTGGACATCATTCATCAAACGAGAAGATGATCGCACGGCTTAACAGAATAGCAACTGGAGACCTGGAGCCCACGGACTATGACGCTCGGTTCTACACCCATGAACTCATGGAATACAAGCGCTATATCGCCCGCGACTGGCAGACAAGTCAGCCTGATGACCATGATGAAGCACATCGACTCTGGAACACCGAACACACTTGCACGCTCGAAGACTACGGCATACATGAAAAGCGATTTCCGCTCTATCATCCGGAGACAATCGATGATTCATTCTACTAACAACAACCCGATCATGCGTGTCATACTTGACATCATCAAGTCAAGGGAACCAGCCACATTCTACACCATCGAGCGACTGATCCCAACCCATCCTGATTTCGTTGACCACGAAACACCAACAGCAGAAGCACTGCAATATCTTGAACAGAATGGATACATCAATCGCCAGGTTGCCAGCCCGATGTCGGTCTTCAGTTTGACACGCGAGGGTCGGTCGTTCCTCGAAGAGCTGCGGCGCGTCAGGGCGGAAAGCACTGCCGTGGCACTCATTGAGCTTGATGCTTCAATGTTCGCAAGACCACCTCATCGACGCTATGCGTGTCGCGCTCGCTTTGATGGTGATGTGAATCGCTTGCCGTTGTCGATGCGATTTCTCTACGACTCTCCAGCGTGGACGCAATGGGCGTTCGTCGGATTCATGACGAACCACCCCCATGGAGGCCTGCTTCGGCCCAACGCAAGGTTCCAACTCGTGGAGGGTAGCCAGGTCGTCGGCTCTGGAGTCGTTCGCTTCGCCCCCGCCCTGGAGACCATTGAAGATGCCAGCGGCCCGAACTTTCGTGATCGTCGGCTGGAGTCTGGCCAACCCGTACGTGCAGAGGTCGCCTGAGATGTATCTGACCGCGCATAGAGTCCGAACGCGCACAGGTGTCACGGGCATCAACGCATTCCTGCACTGCCATGGACTCGCGGCCGTCTTCGCTGAGGGGGACTTATCCACCATCACAGAAGGTAATCCAGGAATATTGGCCGACTCGATCATCCAGGTCCAACCAGGAAACAACGATATCGATAGTTATATTGATATCGTTGGATCCGATGATCTTGCGTCATCTGACCTCGAGGCAACCCTTGCGGAGTTCAGAGGCCGCCTCCAGCAACGAACAAACAGCCCTACCGCGCTCGGCCCCGAGACCGCAGATCTATCGCACGCAGCCATCGGATTCTATGCGAGCCAGCGAGCTCCTGATGGATGGGAGCACGAGTTTGAGACGCTGGGACGAGTGATCGTGCAGCTGCTCGAGAGGCGTGCTCAGAGCAGTAGGCCACCGCTACAAATCGAAAGACACCGCATCGACGGTGGATTTCAATTTGCCCTATCCGCCTTCAGCCGGGAGATCGTCGCACGCAGCAGCATGACCACACGCCCAACAACAGTCCACATCAGCACTGAAAACCTGGAAATATTCGAACGATTTCGAGGAGCTTTTCTGGAGGAAGTTCCCCTTCTCGTCCTTGAGGCTGAGGAGCAGGCGCACGGGCTGTTTTCTGGATTTCGAGTGGTCGACGCCGACACCAACGAAGTCTTGCTCGAACGCGACGCGCACAATGCTGTCCCGAGGTCCAGCCCAGCGGCCCCCACGCGCCAGGCGGACGACAACTAGCCGACCAACGCGCCCCGCGCCCGACTCAACGTCGACGAGACTGCAGCCCTGCAAGTTCATCCACCAGCAGATCACCGCCAACGAGTAGCGCCGCAGCGCGCTTGCGTCGCGAGCCAGCCGGTCGAGGGGGGTGTCGGGGGTCGAGAAGCCCCCGGGGGCGGGTCAGCGCCCGCAGTCCCAGCCGAGCTGGCCGAGCGTCGTCGGCGCCGAGCTCACGCCGGGCACGCCGTCGGCCTCGTTCGAGGACAGCGAGCGGACGTGCACCTCGAAGGGCGTGTCGTTGTCGAGCACGTCGCACTCGGGCGCCCAGATCAACCGCAGCGCTGGCGACACGTCGCCGCGCTCGGTCGGCACCGTGTCGATGGTCGCCGATCCAGCCAGGAGCTCGGGAACGAAGCACATGTCGTCGGCGCAGACCTCGACCGCGACGGACATCAGGTCGCCCTCGGCGTCGCTGACGCCGAACCACGTCACGATCCCGTCATCGGTCAGCGTGTGCGGGCCGACGAAGGTGACGTAGCCAGGCAGGTTGCTCACGCTCGCCGTATCGGTGCAGCCCACACAGAGGAGGCCCGCGCCGAGCAGGATCACACCAGGGATGGTCAGGTCACGAAGGGACACGCTCTCTCCTCCTCTCACCCTCGATCCACCCACCAGGCAGCACACCCCGCGAGCGGACGCTATGGCTATCACGCCTCGCCGTCCTTCACAAGACCGCCCTGTGGCGGCCGCAGCACGTCGAGCACGGCGTCGTGGCAGAGGCCCCCGGTGGCGACCACCTCGTCGGCCGAGCGATTCACCGCGCTCCCATCGAACCGGGTGACGATGCCCCCGGCTTCCTGCACCAGCAGCAGCCCCGCGGCGATGTCCCAGTACTTCAGCCGCAGCTCCCAGTACACATCGAACCGCCCGGCGGCGAGCCAGGCCATGTCGAGCCCCGCCGACCCCGTCCGGCGCCCTCCCTGCACAACGCGGAGCATCCGCCCGAAGTTCCCCGTGTTGTTCTCTTGCGCCGTGCGACGATCGTACGGGAAGCCCGTCACCGCCAGCGCATCGCCCAGCTCACCGCACGCCGAGACGTGGATCGGCCGGCCGTTGAGCCACGCGCCCCCGTGGCGCCGGGCGACGAACAGCTCGTCCCGCATCGGGTCGTAGGTCAGGCCGAGCTGCAGCTCCCCGTCCACCTCCAGCGCCAGCAGCACCGCGAAGTGGGGCAGGCGATGGCTGAAGTTCGTCGTGCCGTCGATCGGGTCGATGATCCACGTCGCCCCGTGCGCCGATGGCGTCCCGCCCTCGCCCTCCTCGGCCACGATGGCGTGGTCGGGGAACGCCCGGCCCAGGGCGGCGATCATCGCCTCCTGCACCTCGAGATCGGCGGCGGTCACCAGATCGACCTCGCCCTTGTGGGTGGTCTGCAGCGCGTTGGCCTGCTCGAAGTGGCGGCGGGCGATCGACCCGCCGAGCCGCACGACGTCGATGGCCACCGCCAGCTCGCGCTCGCCGCCCCGCGGGAGCCGCTGCGCTGCCATGTGCGCCCCGCCGAGCAGCGCCGGGGTCGGGTAGATGCGCCGCGTCGGCGGCAGGTTCTTGCTCACCAGATCATGCAGGGCCAACCGGAACTCGCGCATCCCCTCCTTGTCCCTGGACGGGTGCACCCGGTTGGTCAACAGCACCACCGCCAGGCCACGAAGGCGATCCACCCAGAACGACGTGCCCGTAAAGCCGAGGTGCCCCACGCCGCTGCCCACCGGATCGCGGCTCCATCGCGGTCCCGCCGTCGAGGTCGAGCCCGACGGAGAGTCGAGCCCGCCGACGTAGCTCCCCACCCTGCGCCCCTCGCCATCCCGGATGCACCCTGCCAGCGACAGAATCTGTCGCAGCACGTGCCGCCGGATCGGCCAGGGCGCCTCCGGCCCGCCGTCGCAGCTCAGCAGCGCGTCGCAGAAAGCCAGCAGATCCGTCGCCGTTCCGAACAGCCCCGCGTGCCCCGCCACGCCCCCCAGCAGGTGCGCGTGCTCGTCATGCACCTCGCCGCACAGCGGCTCGTCGGGGTGGAGCGCCGTCGGCTCGGTGGCCGCGACCTCCCCGTCGAGCGACTCGCCGTCGTCGTGCCCCACAAAGCGCGTCCGCGTCATCCCCAGCGGCCCGAGGATCACCTCCTGCGCGAGCTCCTGCAGCGGCGCGCCGAGAGCGCGCTCCAGCAGCAAACCCAGCAGCAGGTAGCCGATGTCGCTGTACTCCGCCGCGATCCCCGGGCCGTCCGACGGCCCCACGGTCAGCAGGGCACGCCACAGCCGGGCGTGCCGCACGTCGCTGCTGGCGTGCCCCTCCGAGAGCACCCGCTGGTAGAGCGGCTGCCACGCTGGCAGGCCCGAGGTGTGGGTCAGCAGGTGAGCGATCGTCACGTCCCGCCCGCACCCGGCCCACTCCGGCAGCCACCGCCCCACGCGGTCGTCGAGCGTGAACACCCCGCGCCCCAGCCCGTACCAGACCAGCGGCGCCGTCACCACCGCCTTGGTCAGGCTCGCCAGATCGAACCGCGTCTCCTCCGTGATCGGCCGGACGCTCCGCCACCGCGGACAGGACTCCTCGAACGCCGTCTTACCGAAGGTCAGGACCACCGTCCGCCCGTCCGGGGAGCGCAGCCCCACCTGGGCGCCCGAGAACAGACGACCATCGATCCCCGACTCCACCAGCTCCACGATCGATTCCACGCGCGACCTCCTCCCACGACGTGCGGGCGCCGCGGCGCCACAGCCGCCGCACCACCCCCGCACCAACGCCTCACCGCGACGGTGCGATCGGCGAGTCGACCTGCAGTGAACCACCCTCACCCGAACACCGCAAGATCGCCCGGCACCCGAAGCCCAGCGGCACGTTGTGGGCCCCGTGCCCGCACGGCAGGCCGAACGCCACCGGGATGCCCCGCGACGCGGTCAGCTCCAACACCCGCGCCCGCGTGACCGGCTCCACCTCCGACGACGGCACGTACCGATCCCCCGCGCCGCCCACATCCCCCAACACCAGCCCCGCCACCCGATCGAACACCCCGCTCAGCGCAAGCTGCGTCAGCAGCCGATCGATCCGATAGGCCGCCTCCCCGATCTCCTCGAGGAACAGGATCGCGCCGTCGAGCGGCGGGAAGAACGGTGTCCCGACCAGCGAGGCCACCAGGGTCAGGTTCCCGCCGAGCAGCGGCCCGGACGACTCGCCGGCCCGACCCGCCTCCAGCCCCTCCAACGCTCCCTCCCACGCTCGCCCGCGCAGCATGTCACGCAGCCGCTCCCCAGACCGCCACGGGTCCACCGCCGCGTCGGCGTGCGCCGAGAGCGTCTTGCCCAGCGGCCCGTGGATGCTCACAAGCCCGCACCGCGCAAGCAGAAAGCCGTGCAGCGCCGTAACGTCCGAAAAGCCCACCAGCGGCTTGGGATGACGCGAGAACACCGCCGGATCGAGGGACCCCAGGAGGCGCATCGCCCCATAGCCCCCTCGCACGCAGACCACTCCGTGCACCGAGTCATCGGCGAACGCCTCCATCAGCTCGTGCGCCCGCGCCGCATCCGTCCCCGCGAGGTAGGGCAATGCATCGGTTCTCTGCCAGAGCTCGGAAGATGATTGAACGGAGAAACCCAACGCGTCGAGGCTCGCGATCGTCCCGACCACCGCCGCCTCATCCACGACCCCCGACGGCGCCACCAGACGCAGCGCACCACCCTCGGGCACCGCGGGCACCCGCGCGCCGAGCGGCCTCATCCCTTCTTGAACAGGCGGCCGAAGAAGCCCGCGTCTGAGGACGAACCCGGCTGAACCGATGCGCGCCCGGCGGTCAGCTTCGCCCGGATCGCCTCGCCCTCCCCGCGCAGCACGTCCCGATCCAGACCGTCGAGGTCGAGCAACATCTGCTCCGCGCGCGAATACCGCACGTTCAACGCCTTCGCCGTCGCCATCCGCAGGATCGGCATCAGCGACGGCGGCACCAGCGGATCGCGCTCGTCGATCACCGCGTCCTGACTGATCTGCGCCGCGATCAGCTCGACCGTTGAGCCACCGCGGACCGCCTTGCGACCCGTCAGCATCGCATACATGATCAGGCCCAGGCTGTAGATGTCGCTCGCCGGCACCGCGCCCTTGCCACGGACCTGCTCCGGCGACATGTACCGCGGCGTACCCACGATGCGGCCCGCCATCGTCAGGTCCTGCGCCGCCTCCTTCTTGTCGGTGATGAACTTGGCGATGCCAAAGTCCAGCACCTTGACCACGTCCGTGCTCCCCACCCGGTCGAACAACATGATGTTGCCCGGCTTCATGTCGCGGTGCACCACGCCCAGACTGTGCGCCTCGTGCATGCTCAACAGCACCTGCCGCATGATGTGAACGCACCGCAGCGGCTCCAGCGCGCCCTCCTCCCGAAGCACGCGCTGCAACGTCCGACCGCGCACAAACTCCATCACGAGGAACAGCATCCCGTCTTCGGTCTGGCCGTAGTCGTGGATGGTGATCGTGTTCGGATGCTCCAGCTTCGCGGACAGATTCGCCTCTTGCTGGAACCGCTGGATCGCCGTCACATCGGCCTTCGTCGCGTCCGGCAGCAGCAGCTTGATCGCCACCGTGCGGTCGATCCCGAGCTGGCGCGCCTTGTACACCGCACCGAACGCGCCCGCACCCACCTGCTCCAGCAGCTCGTACCGTCCGCTGATGATCGTCCCGGGCTCCAGCAGCAGCTTGCTGCTCACCGCGGACGGATGACTGCCCGAGCGCGACACGCTCCCCGGATGACTCCCCCGGCTCAAGCTCGCGTCCGCCCCCGTCTGCGACCGATCCACAGGACCGCCACCCTCCGTGTCCGCTCCAAAGTAGGGCTGCTCGCGCGACACGCTCGACATCGACGCCGACGCTCGCCCCGGCGCGGGCGTCTGAACCGGCCCCCGTCCCGTCGGCGCGGTGGAGGGCGACACACCGAACGCGTCCATCGAACGGCTCCCCGACACCCCACCGCCAAACCGATCCAGCGAGCGGCTCCCGCTGTCCGTCCCCGGAGCGGCGCCGAACGCGTCGCGCAGGCGCTCCTCGCTCAACGCCTCCGCTGGCACGTCCATCGACCGCGAGCTGCCCCCGACCCCGAACGCGTCCAGAGAGCTCGACGGCGGCGGTGGCGCCGCTGGCCGATCTGGACTCGGGCCCGCGTCGCGCTCGCTGCTCAGCCCGCTGTTCATCACGTCCTTGATGACGATCGTCTGCGCCTCGCCCGTGTCGACATCCATCGCCGACACGCTCAGCACCCCGCTGGCGTCGATCCTGAACGTCACATCGATCTGGGGCTCCCGACGCAGCGCCTTGCGGATCCCGCTCAACACGAACTCACCGAGGAAGGTGTTGTCCGGGGTCAGGCGCTCCTCCCCCTGGTACACCTTGATGCGCACCTCCTCCTGATAGTCCGTCGTCGTCGTGTAGACCCGGCTCGCCCGGTGCGGCAGCTTCGAGTTGCGCGGGATCAGCGGCGCCATCACCCCGCCCAGCGTCTCGATGCCCAGCGTCACCGGCGTCACGTCCAGCAGCAGGATGTCGCCGTCGTCGGCCAGCAGCGTGTGACCCTGGATCGCTGCACCGACCGCCACCACGTGATCGGGGTTCAGGGTGTCGTTCGGCACGCGACCGAAGTAATCCCCGACCTTCTGCTTCACCAACGGCATCCGCGTCTGGCCGCCGACCAGCAACACATCGTCGATGTCGGTGATCTTCAGCCGCGCCCCACGCATCACCCGGCCGCAGATCTCCAGCGTCTTGTCCACCAGATCCGTGCACAGATATTCGACGTCCCCGCGGGTCAGCCGCGCGTACAGGTGCGCGTTGAAGTCCACGTTCGGCGCGATGCGCGGAAGGTTGATGATCGCCTCGTCCAGCTCCGACAGATCGATCTTCGCCTTCTCCGTCGCGTCCAGCACGCGCTGCATCGCCATCTTGTCCTGGCGAAGGTCGATCTTGGTCTCCAGCGCGAACGACTCCACCACGTAGTCGCACAGCCGGTTGTTGACGTCGTCGCCGCCCAGGTACGTATCCCCCCCCGTCGCCAACACCTCGAAGATCCCGTTGTCGATCCGCAACACCGAGATGTCGAACGTGCCGCCGCCAAAGTCGTAGATCACCACCGTCACCGGGTGGTCAAAGCCGTAGCCGTACGCCAGCGCCGCCGCCGTCGGCTCGTTGATCAGCCGGAGCACCTTCAGCCCCGCCTGCTCCGCCGCGATGATCGTCTCCTTGCGCTGCCGATCCGTGAAGTGCGCCGGCACCGTGACCACCGCGTCGTCCACCGGCATCTGCAGGTAGGTCTCGGCCATCACCTTGACCTTGCGCAGCACCTCCGCCGACACCTCGTGCGGATGCACGTAGCGATCAAGGATCCGGCACAGCGGACGGTTGTTGCCGTCGTCCACCACCGGAAAGTTCAGATGCTTGACCGCGTCCTGCAGGTCCAGCGCGTCAAAGTCCATACCCAACAGACGCTTGGCCGAGTACAGCGTCCCGTGCGGGTTGGTGATCATCTGCGCCTTGGCGAAGTGGCCCACCACGAACTCGCCGTAGCGGTTCAGGCACACCACCGATGGCGTCACGCCACGGCCACGCTCGTCCGTGATCACGCGAACCTCGTCGCCGTCGACAAACGCGACGGCGGTGTTCGACGTTCCCAGGTCGATCCCCAGCACTGGACGGTCGTCACTCACCCCGGAACTTCCCTCCTGCTGACGCTGGCGAGCACTTCACCGCGCCCCGCAGAGCCTGCACCAGCCGTCGGCCGCTGTCTAGAAACTCGTCGCGTGGTCATGGCTTCCTGATTCGCCCGGCGCCCGCGCTCGGCCGGCGCACCGCCGCACCCGGCGGCGCGTTGGCCCGGCCAGACGTCAGCGCCTCGTACGCGTCCGTCACCAGCTGGTACGCCTCCTCCATCGCCCGCATCGCCTCGTCGTCCAGACGACCGAAGTAGCGGTCAGGATGGAACTGCTTCACCAGACGAAGGTAGCCGCGCCGGATGTCGTCCTCCGACGCCCCGCGGGCCAACCCCAACACCTCGAAGTGATTGCTCGTGCGATGCGTCTCGACGAATCCGGTGGCCATCTCCTGCGGCGATGAGGACATGGACGCGCCAGGCGCCGTGCGCTGGCGCCGCACCGCCACGATGGAGCCCTCGGCGTGCGCCGGTGGACGCCCGGTCGAGGACTGGATGCGCAGCGAGGAGCTGCCGCCCCTCGAGCCCACCGGCGTGTCCTGGCCACGCGCCAACGGCGTCGCGGGCCGACCGCTCGCCACCGAGCGCTGCTCCGGTCCGCTCACGCTGCCCGGCACCGCGCGCTGACCCAGGCCGCTCACGTTGCCCGGCGCCGCCTGAACCGCAGGACGTGGGGGCACAGCCGACGCCGGCCGCGCCTCCATCGCCGGATTCGACGGACCGTCCTCCTGACCGATCACCAGCGCGGCGCCCGCCCAGTCCCCCTGGATGAACGACTCCACCGCACGGCGCTCCCGCCGCTCCACCTCGATCTCGATCCCCATGCCGGGCTTCTGGTTCGCCGCGCAGTGCTCGGGCTCACGCACCAGCCGCACCGTGCCGTTCAGCTCCAGCGGCCCCGGAGCATCAGGCACCGAGATGACCAGTGTGACCTTGGAGTCCGCGGGTAGACAGCGCCTGGCCGGGATGAAGATCTGACCACGCTTCAGCTCACGCTCCCAGATGTCCTCCAGGGCCGCGCGACCAGTGAACTTCAATTTGAGCCGGGTTCTCATCCGAGCGTTGCCTGTGTCCTCGCGGGTCACCCCAGCGACTTGCGCCGATCCGCAGGAGACTCACGGTGGTTCGGGGTTCGACGAAACCGGCACCCGAGCTCCAGGGCGATCACATCGGCGATGTGTGGCGACGAACGCGCTTCCTTCTTGTACCCCAATCACGATCTCCCCGCAAGCTGACGTATCCAGCACCTCCGCCCCGCGCCCCACCAGGCGCGCCACGACATCGGGGTGCGGGTGGCCGAACCGATTGCCGCGCCCGGACTGGATCACCACCGTCGACGGGCACGCCCTGGCCAGAAACGAAGGCGTGGACGAGGTCCGGCTGCCGTGGTGGGCGGCCTTGAGGACCGTCACCGGCGTCACCTCCGGCAACATCCTCCACTCTCCGACGTGCTCCACATCGCCGGCGAGCAACACGCTGGCCTCCCCCACCGTCGCCACCAGGACCAGGCTGCGCTCGTTCGTGTCGACCTGGCGCAGCAGGTGCGCTGGCGCCGGCCGATCGATGCGGCGCAGCACGACCGATCCGAACTCCGCCCGCTCCGGGGCCTCCCGCACCACCGTACCCGTCGCCGCCGCCGTCTCCAGCACCCGCCTCACCAGCCGCCCGTCCCCCTGCGGCGCCGACCACCACAGCTCCCGCGGCTTGAACGTCCGGATCACCTCCACCATCCCCCCGATGTGGTCAAGGTCCGAGTGGCTGGCCACCAGCACGTCCAGCCGCCGGACCCCCAGCGACAGCAGCGCGGGCCGAACCACCCGCGCGCCCGGATCGAAGTCCCCCGTCGCGCTCCCCCCGGCGTCGATCAGCACCGCGTGCCCCAGCTCGTCCCGGATCAGGATGGCGTCCCCCTGTCCGACGGGCAGAAACCGCGCCTCCACCGCCGGCTGCGGCACCAGCCCGCTCAGCACGCTCCCGGCCAGCACCACCGCCAGCCCCCACCGAGGACGCCGCACCGACGCCCACGCCGCCACCCCGAGGCTCGCCAGCAGCACCCCCACCGACGCCACTCCCAGGTCCACCCCCGACAGCGGCGTCACCGACGCCACCTGGCGCAGCGCCCCCAGCGCCCACGCCGCCGCCCGACACCCCACGATCCCCACCTCCGTGTCCGCGAACACGAACCCCACCAGCCCCACCGGAAGCACGAAGAACTGCACCAAAGGCACCGCCGCCAGGTTCAACACCAGCCCCACCGCGGGCAGCCGCCCGAAGTTCAGCAGCGTGAACGGCGCACACGCCGCCGTCGACCCCGCGCTCACCGCCAGCGACCCCAGCGCGAAGCCCCGAGCCCCCTTGCCAAAGTCTACCCCCTCGGTGGCCATCACCAGCCCCACCACCGCCCCGATCGACAGGTGCAGACCCGGATCGAACACCGCGTGGGTCGAGTCCACCAGCAGGTTCCCCGCCACCGCCAACCCCAGCCCCGTGTGCAGCGACGACCGGCGCCCCACCCACGACGCCGCGCTCCACGCCACGAACATGATCACCGCCCGCAGCGCCGAGACCGGCCAGCCCGCAAGCGTCCCATAGGCCGCCACCAGCAGGATCGGCAGCAGCCGCCCGAGGACCTTCACGGTCGGCCGCGCGCACAGCCGCGGCCGCCGCTTCTCCAGCCACCCGAAGCCCAGCAGCACCACACCCCCCACCGTCAGCAGGTGCAGCCCGCTGATCGCCAGCAGATGGCTCAAGCCAGCGTCATCCACCGGCCGCCGCGCCGCGCTGGTCAGCGTCCCCCGACTCCCCGTCACCAGCGCAAGCAGGAAGCCCGCCTCGTCCCCACCGACCTCCGTCAGCACCCTCCGCTCCCGCGACCACCGAAACCGGTCAAGCGCCGCCCCCGCTCCACCCCCTCGCCGGATCACCCCGTACCCCCCCTGCCGACCCACGACCACCCGTCCCACCAGCCCGCGCCGAGCCATCCAACGCGCGGCGTCGAACAGGTACGACGCATCGGCCCCCTCCGGCGCCTCCAGACGCCCGATCAGCCGCGCCCGGTCCCCCGTCGCCAGCACCGGCCCACCCTCGGGCAACATCGCCAGCACCCGCCCCGCGCACGCGGCCGCCCCGCACCGCGACAGGGCCACCTCCACCCGCGTCCGTCCATCGCGCCCCGGCCGCGCCCCCGAGACCACCTCCCCGTCAAACACCCCGCCCTCACGCCCCCACCACCCCTCCAGCCCCGCCGATGACGTCCCGCCCCCGACGTGCAGCCCGAACCCCAGCCACACCCCCACCCACGCCAGCAGCACGTGCGGCCGCCTCCTCAGCCCCTCGATCCCCCAGGCCAACGCGCCACACCCCGCCACCACCAGCGCCGGCCACATCGCCCACGCCTCGGCCCCGACCGGACGCGCCACGTCCCCGACCACCACCCCGAACACCAGCGACGCCGCAAACACCGGGATCAACCACTGCATCACCTGCACCTCTCCCCGCAGCCACGCACCCCGCTCCGCGGGCGCGCCGTGGCGTGTTGACCGGAGGGTTGTCGGCAGGTCGAGCCGGATGTTGCGCAAAAAAGTCCGTCAGACCCCAAGAAAATGGGGTCCAGGGGGCCCTGCCCCCTGGCCGCCGGAGGCATACGCGCGCCTCCGGCGGCCGGGGGCGAGCCGCCCCCGGACCCCCATCACTCGAAGAACTGGCTGCCCGGCAGATAGAACTGATCGAACCGCTTGAACGTGATGGCCCCGAACAGGTTGACCACCACACCCACCAGGATCAGCGCCTTGAACCACCACGACAGCCGCCGCTGGCCCAGCGCCAGCAGCATCACCAGGAACGGCATGTAGTCCAGGCTGAACCGGTAGCCGAACTGCTCGTACCCCGTGTTCTGGTACAGCAGCCCCGGCAGCGCCATCGCCACCACCGCCGCCCAGGTCACCCCGTGGTAGAGGGCCTCACGCGCCGTCTCTCGCGCCTTCGGCCACAGCAGGTAGAGCAGCGGCGGCGTCGTCAGCAACAGGCTCATCCCGTGGCGGCTGACCACCACATACGGCGCCGCGGGCTGGAACCGGGGCAGCAGCGTCAGCGCCGCCGACAGGTTCTGGCTCAAGAAGTGGATGTTGAACAGCCCGAACCGCCGGATGCGGTCGATCTGCCCCGCCGCCAGGTACGCGTGCCCGAACTCGCCCCACGACTCGAACCGCACATGGTTCGACCACAGCAGCAGCCCGCCCACCGCCAGACACGGCGCGGCGAACCACGCCAGCCGACGCGCCACCTCGCCCCACCCCGTCCGACGCAGCCGACCCTCCGGGAACAACAGCCACCCCCCGAAGTACACCGCCCCGAACAGGATCGGCGTCCGCGTCGCGAACCCCGCCGCCAGGAACAATCCCGCCAGCAAAGGGTGCCGCGCCTCCCGCGCCGCCAGGATGTACAGCAGCGTGAACGTCGCCCCCACCACCAGGGCCGTGAACCACACCTGCCCCAGCACCGAGCACCACAGGTGCACGCTCCCGAACCCGAACAGCACCGTCAGCCACAGGTTGTCCGACCGCGTTCGCCCGCTTGGCCCGCCTCGCGACAAAGCCTCCAGCACCACGAAGCACAGCGCCACGTTCAGCGCCGCGAAGAAGATCGTGAACGTCACGTCGTCCACGTCGTACCCCGAGATCGCCGCCCACGGCAGCATCAACACCGCTGGCGCCGGCGGGAACGAGACGAAGTACCGCGTCTTGCGCTGCCCCGGGTCCAGCTCCGCCGCGTCCACCACGAAGATCTGCCCATCCAGCGTCTGAAACCGGCGCGTCCGACGGTCCAACCACACGCCCCGCAGCTCCTGACCGCTGCGCAGCCGCATCCACTCGTAGCTCGCCCAGTCGTTCCCGTGCGGCGGCGACTTCTGGAGCTCCAGCGAGCCCTCCAGCATCGCGTTGGCCAGATACACGAAGTGCGGGTCCGTCGACGGCTTCCCCACCCGGTCCCACGCCAGCCCGGTGAACACACCGAACGACAGCGCGAACAGGAGCAGCGGCACCCCGAGCCCCCGCACCAACGACCGCCAGAACCCGCCCGGACTCGCCGACCGCGCCGCGCTCCCCGCGCCCGGCGCCGCCTCTTGCGCAACCTCCGTCGCCTCGCTCATCCCGCCCGCTCCTGCTCGCGGCGGATCTCGATCCCGACGGATTCGGGGGCGCCCGGCACGCCGTCGGCGTACTTGATCAGGCGCAGCTCCACCGCCTCCACCGGGTGCCGGGCCAGAATCAGCGCGCACATCTGCTCGGCCATCGACTCGATCAGCTTGTGACTCGGACCGTGCCCCACCTCCAGCACGATCTCCGCGAACGCCCGGTAGTCCACCGTGTCCGCCAGCGCATCGCTCCCGCCCGGACGCGCCGTGGAGAGCTCCACCGCCAGGTCCACCCGGAACCGACGCCCCTCCTCACGCTCATGCGCGTAGTAGCCGTGGGGACCGACGAACGTCAGGCCGTTGACCAGCAACCGATCTCTCCGCATCCTCACTCCTCGTCCGCCGGCACCTGCCCGAACTCGGGACGGTGGCCGTACTCCGCCATCAGCCGGTCGTAGGCCTCGTGCATCGACTCACCGTTGGGCAGACGCGGCAGGCTGAGGCCAAGCACGTCGGCGGCCAGCAGCCCGCTGAGCACCGCCACCCGCTCGCGCTCGCTGTAGCGATGGATCGAACCGATGTGGTTGAACGCCATCTTCAGCTTCTGCACCAGCCCCTCCTCCACCCGCGACGGCAGGCGCGGCAGGTCGTAGAAGGCCGCCAGGTCGTCGTGGTGGGCCCCGAACGCCGGCGCATAGTCCGGTGACCGGCGGTGACGCGCCGCCTCGTAACGACGCCGCGAACCCTCACAGTACCGCTCCACCACGTCCAGGATCTCGCCGATCACGAACGGCTTGCGGATCACGGTGATCCCCTGCTCCTCCGCCGTCCGCACCACCCGATCCGTCGGCTCTCCCGTCACCAGCGCGATCTGCATATGCGGGTTGTTCCGACGCAGATACTCCCCGAACACCAACCCCTCCATCTTCGGCAGATGATGGTCCAGGAACGCCACCTGGAAGCTGAACCACGGCAGCTGCTCGAGGCCCTGCTCGGCCGACGTCGCCGTCACCACCTGGTGGCCCTCCGGCAACAGGATGTTCGCGATGAGCTGGCAGACCTCCGGGTCATCGTCGATCACCAGCACGCAAAGCTGGTCTGCGTCCAGGGACGGCTCCATCCTCTCCTCCTGACGGCGCTTGGCGCACGTCCCGCACGGGCTGCGGCGATGCGAACAGGGCGAGCGGGTCACCGCCCCACGGCGGCGCTGGACCGGGTCGACCGAGGTGCCCACCCGTCCCTTCCCCCCGACAACGCCTACCCAGCGAGGATTTCCCGAACCCTCCAGCTTGTCAACGCCATCGACGCGCGCTATCGAATGTTTTGGCGTCTGATGCGTCCATGCCTCTGTTGACCGCGGCCTCGCGCCGCACCGCACAGGTGCATCGACGTGACCAACGTCCATGCGATCACGCACGCCAGCGCCCCAGACCAACTCATCCGAGCCACCGAGGGTCGTCATGAAAGCCAGCAACCTCCTCATCGCCTCAACTGCCCTCGCCACCGGCGCCGTCCTGGCCTGCAACGGCCTGGGCGGCGGATCGTTCAGCTGCCCCACCCAGCAAGCCGCCTACGAGGACGCCTCCTCGCAGGAGGGCATCCTGCTCGAGGAGATCCCCGGAGACGGCCCCTACCCCATGGCGATGGTGATCTCGCAGGACGGCGTCAACCGCCTCCTGGCCAGCGTCCTCGACCAGACCCTGCCCCCCATCAAGCAGAACCTCGCCCAGGGCGTCTCCTACACCGCCAAGCCCGAGCTCCCGGCCATCTCGTTCGAGACCTTCGACGACTGCGCCAACTGCGTCCGGGCCTCCATGGCCTTCGACCTCGGCGTGGAGCTGTTCGGCGTCAAGGTCGACGACGGCCGCGGCGCCGTCACCGTCCGCGTCCCCATCGAGCTCGCCGCCAAGGGCAACAGCTCCACTGCCCTGCTGGCCCACCTCGAGGAGGCCGTCGTCGAGGACATCGACCTGCAGATCGCCGGCCTCGACTCCAACAACTTCAACATCGTCGAGGACGCCCTCATCGACGAGACCCGAAACTACATCCGCAGCGAGTTCGGCATGACCGAGGTCGTCAGCCTCGACTCGTGGGCCATCGGCGACGGCGACGTCCTGCTCGCCGCGCGCGGCCCCATCATCGACACGACCAACCGCACCATCCTGCTCGGCATGCACTCCAACCTCAACCTGCCCATGGCCACCACCCTCGCCCAGCAGTCCCAGCTCCCCGAGGGCGTGCCCATGAGCCTCCAGTTCCACCCCAACCTCCTGCTCTCCATGGGCCAGCGCCTGATGACCGAGGGCCACATCGCCCGCGACTACGACGAGAGCGGCAACACCAAGAGCGACGGCGACCACCACGTGTCGCTGATGCAGATGTCCACCGCTGACGGCGGCAAGCTCAACACCGACTTCCGCATCTGGCGCACCAGCGGCGGCCTCTGCGGCTTTGCCGACGTCACCAGCGCCCTCGGCCTCCAGGTCACCGACTCCAGCGTCCACGTCCAGGCCGAAGACCTCCAGGTCTCTGGCGGTGAGGGCTCGGGCTCCTTCATCGCGGAGAACCAATGGCTGGTCAGCGACTTCATGCAGTCGTTCACCGAGCAGATTGAGTTCACCGTCAACTACAAGGAGGTCAGCACCGAGAGCGACACCGAGACCGTCCAGCCCGAGGCCACCCTGGTCGAGGTCGACGGCCGCGGCGTCACGGTGTACCTCGACCTGGGGCTCGGCGGCGGGGAGTGAGCGGGGGGCTGGAGGCGGCGAGCCTCCGGCGGCCAGGGGGCAGCGCTTCCTGGACCCCATGATCAAGCGCACGCCACCGCGTGGCATGGACACGAGGAGCCGCATGCTGGGCCGTATCCACATCGACAACTACCGTTGTTTTTCGAACTTCGAGCTCCGCCCGGACCGCGTGAACCTGCTGCTCGGCGCCAACGGCAGCGGCAAGTCATCCCTCGTCGAGGTGCTCACCGCTATCGTCAGGCTCGTCCGTACCGGCCTGGAGGTCGGCGACCTGTTCCCGGCGTCCACGCTGACCCGGTGGGACAGCCGGCTCGAACAGCGCTTCGAGCTTGAGCTGGACCTTGACGGCGACGCCTACAGCTACAGCCTGCGCGTCGAGCAGGAGGGCGAAGCGCGGCGGACCGCCATCGCTGAAGAGCGCGTCACACTCGCCGGCCGGACTCTCTTCGCGTTTGTGAACGGCACCGTCCACCTGCACAACAACGATGGCAAGGAGGGCACAAGCTTCCCCTTCCGACCCACCCGCTCCTTCCTCGCCGAGATGCAGCCTCGCGCCGAGAACACCGCGCTGATGAAGCTGCTCGACCACCTCAACCGGACGCGTGTGCTCAAGCTCATTCCCTCGGCGATGGGCTCGGTCAGCCACGAAGAGAGCTCCAGCCTACGCAGCGATGGCGCCAACATCGCATCATGGTACAGGCACATCGCCCAGGAGAACCCCGCCGCCCTTCACGAGTTGTTCTCCAGACTCCAGGGAGCCATCCCCGGCTTCCAGTCGCTGGCCCTGACCGGCGCTGGCAATCAAGGCCGGACACGCGATCTGGTGGCCAAATGCATCGCCCCGGCCAGCAACCCCTTCTTCGTCGACTTCGCCGACCTCTCCGATGGGCAACGCGTCCTCGTCGTGCTCTACACGCTCCTGCTTGACCTGCGGACAGGCGCGGGCCTCGTGCTCCTCGACGAGCCCGACAACTACGTCAGCCTCCGCGAGATTCAGCCCTGGCTCGCCGCGCTGGACGACGCCCTCGGTGATGACGGCCAGCTCCTGCTCATCTCCCATCACCCGGAGGTCATCAACTACCTGGCACCCGAGCGGCCGCTGCTCTTCACGCGCGAGGCGGGCGGTCCGGTCCGTGTCGTCGATCCCGGCTTTGATCGTGAACAGGGTCTGCAAGCCTCCGAACAGATCGCCCGCGGGTGGCTCGATGTCGGCTGAGCGAAGGCACCTCCGGATGATCGTCCTGGTCGAGGACAAGCGCCAGGAGCGCTTCGTCCGCCGCCTCTTCGAACATCTGGGATTTGAGGCTCGCAACCTTCGATTCAACATCGCTCCTTCAGGCCGCGGAGCGGCCGAGGCGTGGGTTCGAAAGCTCTATCCCGATGAGGTCCGCGCTCTTCGCAGCCGAAACTACCAGAAGAGCCTCGGTCTGCTGGCGATGCGCGACGGGGACGCCGTTGGGGTGACCGCACGGAAGCTCGAACTGGACGACGAGCTTAGGGCCAGCGGCCTCGAAGCTCGACGCGCTGAGGAGCGGATCGCCGTCCCCGTCCCCACCTGGAGCATCGAGACATGGTTGCTCCATCTCCTGGGCAAGGAGGCGCTGCCAGAGTACACGACCTTCAAGAACAGCTTTCCAAGGGCCGGCGAACGCGAACGTAGCGCCATCCAGCTCGCCGCCGAGCAGTGGCCTCGGCCGAGTGACGAGGTCTGTGCCCAACCCTCCATCGAGGACGCCCGCGCAGAGATCGAGCGGGTGCTGTGACGCACGGCCTTCTACCCGTCAGCCGGGCGCTCCCCTCGAAGCCGCCCCCCACCCTCATACCCCCCTTCAAACGACCCGACCCGGCTCCCAACAGCGTCAAAGCGCTTCGAAGCCCCTGCGAACTCCACACGCGCCGCCTTCAAGGCGGCTCGGAGCGTCGGCAGCCGGCCCCGAGGCCGCCTTGAGGCGGTTGCGGACCCGGTCACGAAGCGTTCGTACCGGCCTCATGGCTGTTCCGTCCCTGGTCGGAACAACCTGGAGGCCGCCGTGAAGCGGTTGTCGACGCGGTCGACCGCACCACCAGCCGGTTCAATGCCCCTCGGACCCGGGTCGACCCCGCTGCCACACGCAACTCCCCCTCGCGCCAGGCGACCCGCCCTCACACGCCACATTGAAAAGTCGCCGCCGAACGGCCAGACTCCCACCGTCCACGGCCTGAACGCGCGCTTCACTCGACCTGAGGGAGCCGCCCACGCCCCTCGCCTTCGACGACGCCCATGACGACGCACGCCCCCCGCACCTACGCCCTCGCCGTCCTCCTGCTCGCCCTGCTCCCGTGCGCCGCCGCCTGCGACGACGCCCCCGAGCCCGCGGCCCCCGCGCCGACGCGCTACACCGGCCCGGCGCCCGAGCTCGCCCGCGACGGCGCGCTCGCCTTCGACATCGTGCTCGCCGAGGGCGCCAGCCCGGGCATGGACAACGCGGCCATCGACCTCATCGAGGCCGCGGCGCACATGACGGGCGCACCCGCGCACCGCACGCCGATCCATGGCGCGCTGTCGGTGTCGACCGCGCCGACCGTCGTCTACGCCGTCGTCGACCCGGACGCCGCGCCTGCGCTCGGCGACGAGGGCTACGCCATCGCCGACGGCCTGCCCGGAGACGGACGGCCGGGCGTGACCATCACGGCGCGCACCCACGCCGGCGCGATGTTCGGGCTCTACGGGCTCATTGGCGAGATGGGCGTCCAGTTTTTCCACCCCGAGGAGACCTTCTACCCCGCGGCCGACCCGGCCGCCACCCTGCCCTGGGACCACGACGGGACGCCCCAGGCCCCCGCCTTCGCCCGCCGCGGCCTCCACGAACACACCCAGCACCCCATCGTCATGAGCGACTACTACCTGCGCCCCGGCCACGACGACTTCCGGGTGGGCGTCTCTCGCTACCTGCGGTGGATGGCGCGCAACCGCCAGAACAGCCTGTCGTTCCACACGCTCAACACGATCGACCTCGACACCTGGCTCCCCTACATGAAATCCATCACAGACGAGGCGCACGGCATGCACCTCCAGGTCGGCTTCGTGACGAGCTTCGCCGACCAGCAGCAGCACAACTTCAAGCTCATCCACTCCGAGGCCGCCGGGACCGAGGAGGAGCAGATCGTCAGCGGGCTGGACCGCTTCATGGAGGGCGGCTTCGACTTCATCACCTTCCAGGTCGGCACCTCGGAGTTCACGCAGCCGGAGCCCGGCGCCGTGGTGCGGTGGCTCAACACCGCCGTGGCCCACCTGCGCGACACCTACCCCCACGTCCGCCCCTTCACCTGGATCCACGTCACGTGCGACCTGTACGACGAGACCGGCGGTATGTTCTTCCACCAGCCCTTCCAGGCCGACCCCGACCTCGGCGCCCTCGTCCACACGACCATGTTCTACACCCTGACCGACCCCGCCCCGGTCTACGACTGCCAGGACTTCACCCACCAGCTCGACGCCTTCGCCCTCGGCGACGGCCAACGCGAGCTCGTGTTCTTCCCCGAGTCCGCCTGGTGGCTCGGCTTCGACAACAACCTCCCCGTGCTGCTGCCCCTGACTGGCCTCAGCCGACAGCGCGACATCGCCCATGTCCGAGCGGACTATGACACCACCGGCCACATCACCTTCACCACCGGCCGCGAGTGGACCTACTGGCAATACGACCACTACCTCCACCGGGCCACCTGGGACGCCACCCTGACCTGGAACGCCTACCTCCACGACCTCGCCCCGCTCTACGGCGCATCCAGCGACGTCGTCCCCGACGTGCTCGCCGAGTGGACCACCCTCCAGGAGCAGCACTTCTATAAGGACAACCCCCTCATCTACTTCTACCTCGCCGGAGAGCTCCCCCAGGACGAGGTCGGCGAGCAGGCCGGCGTGATCGCCAGGCGACCGAAGCTCGCCCTCAGCAAGGTGCTCCGCTACGACCAGGCCGAGTTCGACGCCTGGAAGACCCGCGACTACGACCTGCTCGTCCGCATGCGCGCCCAGTATGCCGCCCTCCGCGACCGCCTCCCGCCCGTCGGCCTCGTCGAGAACCAGGCCGACCGCCTCAACGCCGAGCTGCGCCGCGCCGCCGACCTCTACGTCCTGCGCCTCGACCACGCCATCCTCCTCTACGGCGCCGTCATCGACCTGCGCAACCTCGACCGCATCGCCGCCGAGGCCCGCCTCGCCGAGGCCCGCGCCATCAGCCAGCAGGCCATCTCCATCGTCGAGGTCAACGCCCGCGAGGTCTACCGCTACCCCCTCGCCCTGCTCGCCGAGCCCAAGCCCGACACCTTGACCGTCTACCCCTTCGGCTACCTCTACGAGACCAGCACCGGCTTCTTCTGGACCCGCCGCGACACCCAGCTCGCCGACCTCATCGAGCGCGTCTTCGCCGAGCTCGACGAGACCTGGACCGGGCCCCCGGCCGCCCTGTTCTCCACCGAGACCACCCAGATCAAGCTCACCCGCCCCGCCAACCCCCTCGCCGGCAGCGTCCTCGCCGGCTTCTTCCCCCGCTTCCTCTGGGCTCACCGCCCCGACGCCCCCGCCCTCTCCATCGCCATGGCCACCGACCACAACGACAACGGCCTCCCCGACCAGGGCTCCGAGCTCCTCCTGACCGCCACGCCCGACGCCGACGGCCTCTGGCCCGCCACCGCAGCCAGCTTCGACCTCGACATCTACTCCTCCACCGGCGAGCAACTCGGCACGCTCACCCTGCTCGACTCCACCTTCACGGCCACGCCCACCCTCGACAACGCCGTGCTCACCGAGCTCGGCACCGTCATCCTCGACACCTCCTTCGCCTCCGACGACCTGATCGAGATCATCCAGTCCGTCGCCGGCATCGACCGCGACGGCGTCGAGAACCTCCTGGCCGACGTCTTCGGCGTCCCCACCGGCGCCGACTTCCCCGAGCGCCTCGAGGTCACCTTCGAGCTCGGCACCGCCGTGTTCGAGTAGCCGGCACGGCGCGAGCATCCCCCGCGCCCCTTGCCCGACCGCGCGTTCAGGCGGTATCCTCCCGGCCCACGTCCGCGCCCGCGCGGCAAAGCCCCTTACGGACCCCCACCAGGACCCCATCATGGACAAGAACCTTGCCCTCGAGCTCGTCCGCGTGACCGAGGCGGCCGCCCTCTCCTGCGCCCGATTGCTGGGCCGCGGAGATCCGGAAGCCGCCGACGACGCCGCGGTCGAAGCCATGAGGGCCGCCTTTGACGACGTCTCGATCCGGGGCACCATCGTCATCGGCGAGGGCGAGATGGATGAGGCGCCGATGCTGTACATCGGCGAGCTGGTCGGAGCGGGCGGAGAGGACGACCCTGAGCTGGACATCGCCCTCGACCCCCTTGAGGGCACCAACCTCTGCGCCATGGGCCGCGACGGCGCGCTCGCCGTCGTCGCCGCCGGCCAGCGCGGCTCCCTCCTGCACGCCCCCGACATCTACATGGAGAAGCTCGCCGTCGGACGCGAGGGTGTCGGTGTGGTCGACATCACCCTCTCGGCCACCGAGAACCTCCACCGACTCGCCGAGGTCCGACGCGTCGAGGTCGAGGAGCTCACCGTCGTCGTCCTCGACAGAGCCCGCCACGCCGACCTCATCCGCGAGATCCGCCTGGCCGGCGCCCGGATCAAGCTGATCGGCGACGGCGACGTGCACGCCGCCATCGCCACCACCGCGCCGAACACCGGCATCGACATGCTCGTCGGCATCGGCGGCGCGCCCGAGGGCGTCCTGGCCGCCGTCGCCCTCCGCTGCATGGGCGGCGAGATGCAGGGCCGCCTCGTGTTCCGCAACTCCCGCGAGGAGGAGCGCGCCCGCAACATGGGCATCGGTGACCCCCGCGCCGTGCTCACCATGGACAAACTCGCCGCTGGCGACGTAATGTTTGCTGCGACCGGGGTCACCGACGGCGAGCTCCTGCGCGGGGTCAAGCTCACCCGCAACGGCGCCATCACGCACTCCATGGTCATGCGGTCGGCCTCAGGCACGGTGCGCTTCATCGAGAGCCATCACGACTTCACCCGAAAGCCCAACTACAGCCCCAGGGGCATCCTCACCCGCGACGAGCGACTCCCCCGATAGGACAACGCCGCGATGCTACCCCTGCCCGAGTTCTCTCTCCTCGCCCCCGACACCCTCGCCGAGGTCGTCGCACTCCTGGCCGAGCACCGCGGACACGCCCGCCTCCTGGCCGGCGGCACCGACCTGCTCGTCAACCTCAAGCACCGCTTCGTCGACGCCCGCACCCTCATCCACCTCAAGGGCGTCCACGAGCTCCGCCACATCACCACCCTCGACGACGGCACCACCGCCATCGGCGCCGCCGTCACCCTCGCCGAGCTGCGCGACCATCCCGAGCTCCAGCGCCACCTCCCCGCCCTCGCCCACGCCGCCAGCCTCGTCGCCTCTCCCCAGATCCAGAACATGGGCACCCTCGGCGGCAACGTCTGCCTCGACACCCGCTGCGTCTACATCAACCAGACCCACTTCTGGCGCCAGGCCCTCGGCTACTGCCTCAAGAAAGATGGCACCGAGTGCCACGTCGTCAAAGGCGGCCAGCTCTGCGTCGCGGCCCAGTCCTCCGACACCGTCCCCGTCCTCATCAACCACGCCGCCCTCCTCGAGATCGTCGGCCCCGACGGCCTCCGCACCCTCCCCATCGAGCAGCTCTACAAGAAAGACGGCGCCCAGCACCTCACCCTCGCCAACGACGAGCTCCTCGCCCGCATCCTCATCCCCCCGCCCTCCCCCACCCTCCGCAGCACCTACGTCAAGCACCGCACCCGCCAGTCCATCGACTTCCCCATCCTCTCCTTCGCCGTCGCCGTCGACCTCGACCCCGAAGCCCTGATCACCGACCTCCGCATCGCCGCCACCTGCATCAACTCCCGCCCCCGCGCCATCAAACGCCTCGACCGCCTCGCGCTCGGCAAGCCACTCGACGACGCCCTCATCGCCGACATCGCCGCCGAGTGCGCCCGCCAGCTCAACCCCCTCGACAACATCATGAGCGACCCCGCCTGGCGCAAGACCATGATCCCTGTGATGATCACGCGGGCGTTGCAGGCCCTGATCCCCCAGGCCGCCCTCACCCCCCGGCCCGCCCTCACCCCCCGGCCCCCTCTCCCGTAGGACGGGAGAGGGGGAGGCCCTCACCCCCCAGCCCCCTCTCCCCTCGACGGGGAGAGGGGGAGGCCCTCACCCCCCAGCCCCCTCTCCCCTCGACGGGGAGAGGGGGGGCCGGACAGTAAACCGTTGCTGCATAAGTAAAAAATCTGTTCTACCCCCCCTCTACCCGTCGAGGGGAGAGGGGGCTGGGGGGTGAGGGC
>Ga0100377_1000856_pt1 | contig 26415 bp, 26 predicted proteins | sample CryGeymeta201501_FD_83664 | JGI IMG/M metagenome (GOLD analysis project Ga0100377, IMG submission 83664) | Groundwater microbial communities from Crystal Geyser aquifers in Utah, USA - Crystal Geyser metaG 2015-01 | ecosystem: Environmental > Aquatic > Deep subsurface > Groundwater | place: USA...
GGCCGCTTTTCCCGAAAAATTATCGCAATGATGTCCAAGTCATTATCACCGTTCTCTCGTACGATGGCGAGAATGATCCGGATTTAATTTCTTTGATCGCTTCCAGCGCCGCTCTGATGCAGACAAATGCGCCGTTTTCCGGCCCGGTGGCGGCAGTCAAAATCGGCCTGATCGATGGTAAATTAGTTTTAAACCCATCAATTCCAGAGCTGGAAAATTCAATTTTGAATATAGTTGTGGCGGCAACCTCCGATAAAGTGATGATGATTGAGGCCGAGGCCAAAGAGGTTACGGAGGAAAAAGTTCTCGAAGCAATTGATTTGGCGAAAAAATCACTCGCTCCGATACTGGAGACACAGAAGAAAATCGCTGCCGCCAAAGCGCCGGCAACATCAGAAGTTGAGGTTTTGGAGGATCAAACGATTCACGGAGAGATTTCGAAAATCGTCGGCGATAAATTGAAGACCGTCGTCAGGGAGTTTGACAAAGCCAAGCGCGAGGAACAGTTGGCGGAATTTGAAGCCGAGGTTTTAAAGACCCTTGAAGGAAATTATAAACAAATCGAGCTGAAAAGCGCTTTTGGCAAGTTAGTTGAAAAGGAAGTCAGAGAAGCGATAATCAAAGATGGCCTGCGCCCCGACGGTCGAGGTATGGAGGAGATTCGGCCGCTTGGAATCGAGGTTGGTATTCTGCCGCGAACTCATGGTTCGGCCCTTTTCACTCGCGGTCAGACCCAAGCTTTAACTGTCACGACGCTTGCTTCTCCGGGAATGGAGCAATTTATTGACACGATGGAGATCGAAACGACCAAACGTTTTATGCATCATTATAATTTTCCGCCTTTCTCGACCGGTGAGGTCTCACCGGTGCGCGGCGCTTCGCGCCGCGAGATCGGCCACGGCTATTTGGCGGAGAAAGCCCTGCGGCCGATGATTCCCAACAGCGATAAATTTCCCTATACTATCCGACTGGTGACGGAGATTCTCTCCTCCAACGGCTCATCGTCAATGGCGGCAACTTGCGGGGCAACTTTGGCTTTAATGGATGCTGGCGTGCCGATCAGAAAACCGGTGGCCGGAATTGCCATGGGTTTGGTTGCAGGCGATAAAAATGATGAATTCAAGGTTCTGACCGATTTGCAGGGTTTGGAGGATTTTGCCGGTGATATGGATTTCAAGATTGCCGGTAGTCGCGACGGGATTACGGCAATTCAAATGGATACGAAAATCGCTGGGCTCTCGGATGAAATTATCAAACAGACCCTCAAGCAGGCAAAAGTCGCGCGAATGGAAATTTTGGATGCGATGCAAGAAGTAATTGCTGAGCCGCGAGCCGAACTTTCCGAGTATGCGCCGCGAATTAAGGCGATTAAAATTAATCCGGAGAAGATCGGTGAAGTTATAGGGCCGGGCGGCAAAAATATCCGTAAAATTATTGAGGAGTGCGGCGGCAAAGAGATAACTTCGATTGATATTGAGGATGACGGCACAGTGATGATCGCTTCGACTGATTCGGAGATGGGCAAAAAAGCGATCCAAATAGTCGAGTCAATGACCCGAGAAATTACTATCGGCGAAATTATTGAAGGCGAGGTCAAAGAAATCAAGCGCGATCGAATGAATGGCAAGCAAATCGGTGCCATCGTCCAGATAACGCCGCGTCAAGACGGCATGATCCATATTTCACAAATCGCCAATGAGCGGGTTGAAGATATCGGAAAGTATCTCAAAGTTGGAAAGATCGTCAAAGCCAAGGTCATTGATATCGACCCAGAAAAAGGCCGAATTGCGCTATCAATGAAAGATTTGCCTAAATAGCTTGACAATTGCTAGATATAGCTAGAGGGCTAGTGGCAGAAAAATCACTCAAGAAATCGGCTGATTTTTTGTCATTGACAAATCTTGATATTCTGCTACAGTGAGGTGAGCGATTCTGGCTCACTAATTCAATTCCGGATACTCTGCAAAGGAGCAAGGTAAATAATGAAGCAGCTGGAAGGTAAGTGCGGGTTGGTCGCTGGGGTGATGAACCAGAGATCCATCGCCTACTGGGCAGCCAAGGCATTGGTCGAGAGTGGCGCTGAAGTTGCTGTTGCTTGCCACACCGACCATGTTTCCAGGGTGACTGAGCTGCTTACTGATCTGGATAACAGCGGTGTCTACCCATTCGATGCGACGATCTCTGGCAGTTCCGAAGCGATGGTCGCAAAGGTGGGCAACCTACTCGGTCGGATTGACTTCCTTGTTCACTCGGTGGCCTTTGCGCCGCCGAGTGCCCTCAAGGCCAGGTTATCGGACCTCAGCTATCAGGACTTCGCGACGACCATGAATGTCAGCGTATACTCGCTGATTGAGATGGTGCGAGGTGCTCGACCTTACTTGAAGCAGGATAGCACCATTATCACCATGACCTTCCCGCCGGGAAGCCAGGGCGTCATGGACGGCTACGGCATCATGGGCCCAGCTAAGGCTGCGCTCGAAAGTGTCGTGGACTACCTGAACACCGATCTTGGTTACAACAAGCAAGGTGTGGTAGTCGCTGCCGGCCCCACAGCCGTAAAGACCGTGTCATCGGCTGCCATTCCCCATCTCTCTGGCTTCATCAAAGCTGTTGCCGAGCACGCCCCTCAGGGCGAGGTGACTACGGAGAACATCGCCGATGCCATTGTTGGTCTTGTCAGCGGTATGGCCATGCATATGGGTGGCGGTGTGTTCAGCATCGACCACGGCCACTTTAGCAAGGGCGCTATGTCAGTTCAGACCGGCTAAGGCTCCGCTTTCAAGGAGATAGCACGGGAGCTGCCCCAAAAGGGCAGCTCGGTTTATTTCAAACTTCCTACAGCTATTGACAGATTTCAATATGTATGCTACACTTAAAGTAACCTAAGGGTTGATCTCGAAATTACAAGCATTTTTCGATTTTGCGCTACTTAACTTTAATTTTCTTTAGATGGAAGTAGAAGAAAAGAAAGAATCACTCGCTAAATTGCGAGAAGAGATCTCAAGGTGTCAGAAGTGTTCACTCGCCAGAAGTCGGAGCAATACTGTTCCTGGTGAGGGTAATGTAGAAGCTGAGATCATGTTTGTTGGCGAAGCGCCAGGGTTTAATGAAGATCAACAAGGAATTCCATTTTGCGGTGCTGCTGGTAGGTTCTTAGATGAACTTCTTGGATCAATTGGAGCAAATCGAAAGGACGTCTTTATCGCTAACACTCTAAAATGCCGACCACCAGAAAATCGTGATCCGCTACCAGAAGAAAAAGAAGCCTGCAAACCATATTTAGACAAACAAATCGAAATCATTGTGCCAAAAATTATCATTACTTTAGGTAAGCATGCAACAGAAACATTTTTGCCCGGAGTTGGAGGAATCACCAAACTTCGAGCAAAGCTGTTTCGCCGTCCGGGCAATCGCTACTTCTTTCCGCTTTACCATCCAGCCGCAGCGCTGCATAATGGAACTCTGAGAGATACTTTGACCCAGGACTTTAATAAGATTCCTGAAGCTTTGAAAAAGGTTGAAGCCGAGACAGAAACAGCTTTAAGTAAAAATAAGGAAAAAAATCTAAAATTATTTTGAAATTTATTAGTTCTCATAAAAAAAGGAGAAACAAAAAATGATTACAAGAGAAAGAACGCTGCGAGGACTGCGGAAAACCGATCTCTCAAAGACATTCGGACGCGGTTACTCAAACACTCAAACAAGCGAATCTCGTGTTAACACTGCTGGGCAAGCTTCTGGCCACAACTTTTTGAAGAAACCGGCACTTCGATTTATTCCACTCGGAGGGCTTGAAGAGGTTGGCAAAAACATGTCGGCGATTGAATACGGCAATGATATTTTAGTTATTGATATGGGATTGATGTTTCCGAATGAAGATATGCCGGGAATCGACTATGTAATTCCTGACATTAATTATCTGGTTGAAAATAAGGATAAAATCCGCGGAGTGATTATCACTCACGGACACTTGGATCATACCGGTGCAATCCCTTATCTTTATGATAAACTTGGCTCACCACAAATTTATTCCGCGCCACTGACCGTAGGACTGATCAAAAAACGGCTTGAAGAATTTGGTCTGGAGAATCGGGTGAAACTAGCGACCATTACACCGGGCGAAGATGTACTCCAGCTCGGTGTATTCAAAGTTGAGACTTTCCGTCTAAATCACAACATTCCTGATAACATGGGCCTGGCGATCACTACCCCGGAAGGTATTTTGGTTTATGCAACAGACTGGAAATTTGACCATACTCCAGCCGATGGCAGACCAACCGATTTTTCGAAACTGGCTGTGCTTGGTGGCCAGGGCGTACTGGCGTTATTTTCTGATTCAACTAATGCTCAGAAACCGGGTCATACCATTTCTGAAAAAGAAGTTGAGGATGTACTTTTTAAATTGGTAGAAAATGCCAGAGGGCGGGTAATAATTGCGACTTTTTCCACGCTAATTTCCCGTATTCAACAAATCCTAAATGTTGCCAGGAAAATGAACCGCAAAGTGGCATTTTCCGGCCGGTCAATGATTGCTAACGTCGAAATTGCTTCCTCTCTGAAAGCACTTATAATTTCGGCTGACATAATGATTGATGTCGGGGATATCAATAAATTTCCCGACAACAGGGTGCTCATTGTTTGCACCGGATCACAAGGTGAGGAGCGATCAGCGTTGACTCGTATTGCCGCCGGTGAACATCGCCAGATAAAAGTTAAAAAGGGCGATACCGTTATCCTTTCTTCCTCGCCAATTCCAGGCAATGAGAGATCGGTCAATGATGTTATGGACAATCTTTTCCGTGAAGGCGCTCGAGTAATTTATCAGAAACTGATGGACGTTCATACTTCCGGTCACGCTTATCAAGAGGACTTGAAACTGATGATTGGCTTAATTAAACCTAAATTCTTTATACCGATTCATGGCGAACGGCATAAACTGATGGTTCATGCTCAGATTGCCGAAGATGTTGGCATCCCCGAAGAGAATATTTTGGTTTCTGATAACGGCCAAATTATCGAATTTGTTGATGGTAGAGGTTCAGTAACTAATAAACGCGTCCCTGCCTCGTATGTTATGGTTGATGGACTTGGCGTCGGTGACGTCGGCAACATTGTTTTGCGCGATCGCAAGGCGATGGCGGCTGATGGTATTTTTGTCGTTATCGTCACAGTCAACCATGAAACCGGCCAGATTGTCACTTCGCCAGACATTATTTCTCGCGGTTTTATTTACATGCGGGAAAACGAAAATCTCGTTCATAAAGCCAGGGCTGAGGTAAAGCGTCTATTTGCAAAGCATGCCGCGGATAGAAAAGCTCGCGGCGATTGGGCCTTGATTAAGACCAAACTGCGAGAAGATCTTGGCAAGTTTCTATATCGTGAAACCGAGCGAAGACCAATGGTAATACCAGTGATAATTGAAGTATAATCTCAGCTATCTAGATTAAACAGATTAAACCAATTATTTAATTGTGCTATAATAAGTTTAAACTCTAATTTTGAGTCTTACTCTTTGTGTCGAGGGGATATGGGACGCAGAAGAAAATATCCAAAACATAGACAAAAACGACCCAAGTGGTGGCAGCGGGAAAACGAATGGGGCGACTTTGTTTTTGATTGGACACTTGGCCTTGGTTCTGATACTTGGCGGGAAATTTTTGCTGTTGCTCTGATGATCTTTTCAATCATTCTTTTTCTTGGGATATTTGGTTCTGCTGGCAGAATGGGCGAACATTTAAAGATTTTTAACTACCGGATGTTTGGCTATGTTGTTGGTTACCTTTTCCCTATAGCAGTTTTCTGGCTCGGAGCAGTTATTTTATTTCCACCAAAGGGCGGGGTTAAACTAGCAAAATTTGCTGGTCTCATTCTCTTCTTTTTATTCATGCCAGCGCTGATTCATCTTTTTGTCCCGGCAGGAGACGCTAAGATAGTTACTGGAAACGGTGGGGGTGGCGGGATTTTTGGTTATATGGTTTCCTCGCCACTTAGACAGTCTATTGGCGTATTTCCGGCATTTGTTATAGTGTTAGCCGTGGTTTTGATTTCAATTATGATGGCCTTTAATCTTTCCTTCACGAGGATTTTTGGCCTGCAGAGCGCCAAAACTAGAGAAGAACCAGAAGAAGGAGGAATCAAAGTCCATCGCGGTGGCGAAGAAGAAATGCTTGAAAAGCCAAAGCCAAGTTTTATTGAAAGATTGCGTCGAACTTTTGCTTTCCTTTCTCGTCGGCCGAAAATTGAAGAAGTGCCGAAAGCCCCGGTGATTGAAACAACACCGCGGCCAGCGGCGATGAAAACTGGAGCAGGTAGAGTTTGGCGGTTTCCGACTTATGAAATTCTTCAGGGATCCAATGATGTGGCGAAATCAGGAGATATCACTAGAAATGTTGATATGATCAAAAAAACTTGTCAAAACTTTGGCATTGAAGTCAAAATGCAAGATGTTAATGTTGGTCCAACTGTCACTCAATATACGCTACGACCAAATGAGGGAGTAAAACTTGCTCAGATTACTGCCAGGAACAATGACATTGCCTTAGCTTTAGCCGCAAAAAGTTTGCGCATTGAGGCGCCAATTCCTGGCAAAAGCGCAGTTGGTATTGAGGTCCCAAATCAGCTGGCTGCGCGAGTGACATTAAAAGAAGTAATCACTTCACCACAGTTTAAGGGAGTAAAAAGTAAATTAGCGATTGCCCTTGGTCGCGATGTTGCTGGCGCTCCAGTGGCAATTGACCTAGAGAAAATGCCTCACTTGATGGTGGCTGGTGCTACCGGTTCTGGTAAAAGTGTCTGTATTAATGCCATCATCTCGACTTATCTTTTCCATAATTCGCCGGAGGATCTGCGTTTCATTTTAATCGACCCAAAACGAGTTGAGCTGACGAATTACAACGGTATCTCACATCTTTTGACCCCAGTAGTAATTGATATTGATAAGACCGTTTCGGCCCTCAAGTGGGTAGTTTATGAAATGGAAAGACGTTATAAAGTTTTTTCTGATCTTGGCAAACGCAATATTCAGGCATATAATGAAGCACCAGGTCCTGAAGGTAAGATACCATTTGTTGTAGTCATTATTGATGAATTAGCGGACTTGATGGCGGCTTCTGCCAATGAGGTTGAGGCTTCAATCGTTCGAATTGCCCAAATGGCCCGCGCCACCGGGATCCATTTGGTTGTTGCTACTCAACGTCCTTCAGTCGATGTCCTTACGGGTTTAATTAAGGCCAATATTACTTCGCGTATTGCTTTTGCCACTGCTTCCCAGGTTGATTCACGCACCATCCTTGACATGGCTGGAGCAGAAAAGCTTTTAGGCAATGGCGACATGCTTTTCATCGGCAATGGTCTTTCAAAACCCAGACGCGTTCAGGGTTCATTTATTTCTGACAAAGAGATTAATGATTTGGTTAATTTTATTAAAAGACAAAGTGAAGCGCAGTATGACGAATCGATCCTGACTTTTCGACCAGCTAAATCTTCCTCCGGCCGGCATGAGGCAATTGATGATGATCTGTATGATGAAGCCGTCCAAGTAGTCTTAAATTCCGGCCACGCTTCGGCTTCCTTGCTTCAGCGCAGACTGCGTGTGGGCTATGCTCGAGCAGCTAGACTACTTGATATGATGGAGCAAGAAGGTGTTATCGGTCCGGCTAATGGCGCAAAGCCACGCGATATTTTAATTGATGTAAATCAAAATACTGGCGGGGTTGACAACAATCAATATCCGAAATATTAAAAGGAAGTAATCACACAGATAATTACACAGATAAAGCACAGATAAATCAAATCTGTGTTAATCTGTGTGAGAGATCTGTGTGGTCAACCTCGATATTAAATTTTAACTAAAGAAAATGGTCGCAGCAGGATTCAGCAAAAGATTAATTCGAACAGCCCTGACTCTTGGAGAAAAGCTAAGACGTGCGAGAAAACGCAAGGGCGTTGATTTGATTGAAGCAGAGCTTTCTACCAAGATCCGAGCGAAATATCTTGAAGCCTTGGAAAATGAAGATTTCGATCTTCTGCCAAACGATGTCTATGTTAAAGGATTTTTGACCACTTATGCCCAGTATCTAGGGCTTCCTCCAGAGAAAATCGTCAAGCTCTACCGGCAGCAGAAAACTACCAGCAAAACCAAAGATGATGCTACTTTTATTGCCACAAAGGCACTTAAGGAAAAGTCGCTAGTTATTACCCCCAAACTGGTAGTAATTACTCTCGGAATTTTATTTTGCATCTCTGCAGTTATCTATATTGTGTTTCAGGTCTTAAGCTTTGCTTCAGTGCCGCGTCTGGTCATCGATACACCAACCAAAGATATGGTGGTTGAAGAAGAGAATATTAAGGTTGCCGGCATAACCGATCCCGGAGTCAACTTGAAAGTCAATAAAGAGCCGATTACCGTGGACTCGAATGGCAAATTCGAGAGAGAGATTACTTTGCAAAAGGGCTTAAATACAATTGTTATTACTGCAACCAATAAAGCTAACAAAGAGGCAAGCCGGGTCTTTGTGGTGGAAAGAAAAATAAAGACAGCAAAAAAATAAATAGGTTTGAATTTAAAAGGAGTTTTATGCCTAAAAAAGCTACTAGGTCTGGAGGGGATAGTGAGTTGAGAAAAGCTAAATCGGCAGCACTAGATGTTGCTCTAGCCTCAATCGAAAAACAGTTTGGCAAGGGCTCGATAATGAAATATGGAGCCGATACCAAACTCGATGTTCCAGTTATTCCTACCGGCTCTTTCGCACTTGATCTAGCGCTTGGCGTTGGCGGTTTGCCACGCGGTCGGGTGGTAGAAATCTATGGCCCAGAAGCTTCCGGTAAAACCACTTTGGCAATTTCGGTGATTGCTCAGGCCCAAAAGACGGGAGGGCTGGCGGCTTTTATTGACGCTGAACACGCATTTGATCCGGAGTATGCTAAAAGAATTGGTGTCAACTTGGACGATCTCTTAATCTCCCAGCCGGATACTGGCGAACAAGCATTGGAAATCTGTGAGACTTTGGTCAGGTCGAATGCCATTGATGTCATTGTCATCGATTCGGTTGCTGCTCTTGTTCCACGAGCGGAAATTGAAGGTGAAATGGGTGATGCAATGATGGGAGTACAGGCGCGACTGATGTCACAAGCTCTGCGAAAGCTGACCGGAGTAATTTCCAAATCCAAAACGATGGTGATTTTTATCAACCAAATCCGAATGAAAATCGGTGTTATGTTTGGTAATCCGGAAACGACAACCGGCGGTAATGCTCTGAAGTTTTATGCTTCAGTTCGGCTGGAAATCCGCCGCAAAGCAACACTGAAAAAAGGTGAGGAAAATGTTGGCAACCATGTTGGCGTTAAAGTAGTCAAGAATAAGGTAGCGCCACCATTCAAGATGGCCGAATTTGATATTATGTTTGGTCAAGGAATTGATACCGAGGGTGAAATAATTGATCTTGGTGTTGCCGAAGGCATAATTGAAAAAGCTGGTGCTTGGCTATCGTATGCCGGCGAAAAAATCGGTCAAGGTAAAGAGGGTGCCCGGGTATTTCTGAAAGGAAATCCCAAAATCACCGACGAAATAAAGAAGAAAATCATCGAAAAGATGAAAGAGGAATAAGATTCGAACTATGTATATTCCTCGCAATCCATTGGGCTATAAGAAGTTAAGGACTTGGCAACAGGCGAATGAGATTTTTCAGTTGACGGAGGAATTTGTTAAAACGCTGCCGAAATATCATCCGGAGACTAGGCAGAAGACGATGGACACCACCGATCATATGTTACGATCGGCACGGTCGGTGGTGAGAAATACTGAAGAGGGCTTTTCACGGGCTAGCACTAAAGAATATGTGACATTTCTTGGATTTTCCAAAGGGTCATTAGAAGAACTTTTGAATGATTATGAATATTGCCGGCGAAATAAGTTGGGCGATCTAAAAATTGCCGATCGGGCGATTTTTCTCTGCAAAGGTGAGGGAAAAATGCTCCACAACCAAATGGAAGCGCTGGAGAGAAAAAGAATAGGTGATGGCGCGGTCTCCGCAAATGAAAAATATCATCAAGTGAGAAACCGTCAAGTTCAGAAAGAAAAGGAATTCGATGAATATCTGAAGGGGATATTAAAGAATGTTAGGGGGAAAGGCAATAAGGGAGGTTAGGGGAGATTAAGGGGAGAGGGAGAAGTCGGGGGAGAGAGATTAAGGGGAACCCCCTAAAATCTCTTAATATCCCCTAATTTCCCCTAAACTCCCCTTAAATTCCCATAGACCATGAAGAAACTAAAACCACTCGAATATGCCTTTTTTTTGCTCAAACTTCGCGATCGGAGTATTGGAGAATTGGAGGGAAAGATGGAGCACAAAGAATACTCGCCGCAGGAAATTTCCGAGACGATTGATTTTCTAATTGCCAAAGAATTTCTTGACGATGAGCGTTTTGCCCGCAATTTTGTTCGCTTCAAGAAGTCGCTAAAGCCGACCGGCAAATATTACTTGCGATCAAAATTGATCGAGAAAAAAGTTCCAAATGAGATTATTGAAAAAACCCTCTCCGAGTCGCTTGACGAACCATCGGAAATTGAAGAGCTGGCCGACAGCTGGCTTTCTCATCACAAAAATATTCCCAGAGAAAAACTTTATGAAAAACTCTCGCGTCATCTGCTATCTCGCGGCTTTGAGTGGGAAAAAGTCCGAGAAGTTGTTGCGGAAAAAATGTGATACAATAGAAAGAGAAATCAGGAGGCCAGGTAGTAGAAATTTGACTAATTTTCTGCCTAGCTTTCTGTGTAGTCTATCGATTGGACAAGTAACCAGATCAGATATAAACTAAATATAAATACAGAAAATTAGTGAAAGCTGTCAAATTTTCACTTCCCGGGAGGGGAATGTTTAATAAAACAACTCATAAGCAATTTGTTCTCTGGTTTTCTGATGTCGGGAAAAGTGATGTCGGAGTTGTCGGTGGCAAGGGCGCCAATTTAGGTGAGCTAACCCAAGCCGGCTTCCCAGTACCAAATGGTTTTATTGTCACTGCCGACGCCTATTTTTATTTCTTAAAAGAAACTGGCATTAGTCCAGCGATCCAGAAAGCGGTCAGGGGTCTCAATCCTGAGGACTCAAAAAAACTCAACGCCCTTTCCAGGGTGATAAAAAGGCATATCCTGTTAGCAAAAATGCCGACAATACTTAGCAAAGAGATAATTGATAATTATCACAAACTTGGAAATATTCCGGTCGCAGTGCGCTCTTCAGCAACTGCCGAAGATTTGCCAGATGCATCTTTCGCTGGCCAACAGATGACATTTCTAAATACCAAAGGTGATGCCGAAGTTGTAGAAGCAGTCCAGAAATGTTTTGCTTCTCTTTTTGAGGCTAGAGCAATCTATTATCGCGCAGTTAACAAATATGACCAAATGAAAGTTGGGCTGGCTGTGCCGGTGCAAATTATGGTCCAATCAGAACGCTCTGGTGTGATGTTCACTGCTGAGCCAACAACTGGCGCTCTCGACAAATTAGTCATTGAAGCCGGCTACGGGCTTGGTGAAGCAGTAGTCTCTGGTTCTGTGACGCCGGATCGTTATACTGTTGATAAAACATCAGAGAAAATTGTCTCTAAAGAAGTTAACAGTCAGGAGTGGAAGATTATTCGCGATACCAAAGGTGGTGATAAACATGTCTCAGTACCTCTAGCTGATCGCAAGGATCAGAAGCTCTCTGATAGTGAAATCTTAGAGCTGGCAAAAATCGGCAAAAAAATTGAAGAACACTATAACTCACCGCAAGACACAGAGTTTGCGATTGAAAAAGGCAAAATCTACATGGTCCAGTCACGGCCGATTACAACATTAAATCAAAATGCAAAAATCAAAGATCAAAATGAAGGAGTAAAATCTATTGAAGAAAATAAAGCAGAAATAATCCTAAAAGGGGCGGCGGCATCAATGGGTATTGTCTCAGGGCCGGTCAAAATCATTCATCATCATGAAGAAATTGATAAGGTCGAAGAGGGCGATATTTTGGTTACCGAAATGACGACGCCGGATTTTGTGCCAGCGATGAAACGGGCGAAAGGGATTGTTACTGATACCGGCGGCCGAACTTGTCACGCCGCAATCGTCAGTCGGGAACTAGGTATTCCTTGCGTTGTTGGTACTGCGACCGCGACTTCAAAGTTAAAAACTAGCCAGATTGTTACAGTTGACGGTTCAAAGGGCTTGGTTTATAAAGGTGTAGTAAAGCCAAAAGCTGGACCACAGGAGGTTATTGGCACAAAGCCAGCTGGCTCTGGTAGTATGCTGGTGGAGGAAATCCCAATCACTGGCACAAAGGTCTATCTTAATTTGGCTGAGCCAGAGGGCGCCGAAGAAGCGGCTCGCTTACCAGTTGATGGCGTTGGACTTCTTCGGGCTGAATTTATGATTGCCGGCATTGGCGAGCACCCGCGGGCGATGATTGAGGCTGGCCGGGGTGAGGAATTTACTAAAAAACTTACAGAGGGCATTGCTAAAATTGCTTCGGCTTTTGCCCCGCGGCCAGTGGTTTATCGCGCCACAGATTTCAAAACTAACGAGTATAAAAATCTCAAAGGTGGTGAGAAATTCGAAAAAGACGAAGAAAATCCAATGATCGGCATGCGCGGCGCTTTGCGCTATATCACTGATCCAGAAGTCTTTAACCTAGAGCTTGCAGCGCTGAAAATTGTTCGTGATAAAATGGATTTAGTAAATACACATCTGATGATTCCATTCGTCCGTACAGTTGATGAGATGCGCAAGTGTAAAGAACTTGTTGAAGCTGCTGGATTACGCCGCGGTCCGGATTTCAAGCTTTGGATGATGGTTGAAGTGCCATCAAACGTCATACTTCTCGAGAAATTTATTGATGTTGGCATTGATGGCATTTCTCTTGGCACTAATGATTTAACCCAACTTACGCTTGGCGCTGATCGCGATAATCAAACTCTGGCCAAAGTTTTTGATGAGCGCGATGAAGCAATTGGACTCTCAGTTTCCTATGTGGTTAAGACTTGCCGCAAACGCGGTATAACTTCATCAGTCTGCGGCCAGGCGCCATCAGTATTTCCGGAATTTACGGAAATGATGGTTCGAAATGGTGCGACTTCAGTTTCAGTGACGCCGGATGTGGCAGTTGCGACCCGCAAAATTATCGCTTCCGTCGAACGCCGCTTAATAATGCAAAATATTATTGATAGATAAAAATAGGTAGTAAGTACGCGGACAATTACACGGAACTGACACGGAACAACAAGAATCAAATCTTGATTCTTTTTTGTTTTTGCTCTATTATAAAAATGCGGAATCTTACCTAAGGAGGTGAGGGCTTTCGCAGTTGGGGTTTCACCTGATCCGGCCGGTCCTTGCTCTCCTTTGATATCGGTATTGCAAAGATCGGCCGACAAATCTCCGCCGAGCCAGCTCCTCCCATCATTACGGATGCCGACACTTTCGCATCCGAAAGCAGCCGGCTCGGCGATGACGATACGATACCGGGGCAGCCCCGTAGAACGGGGCTGCCCACCCTCCTTCTTTCAAGGAGGATTTTTTTGTTTTTACCCTCAAAATCTGCTAAAATTTGGGTGACTGGTGGGATCGCATAGTCGGTCTAGTGCGCGCGCTTGGAAAGCGCGTAAGCCCGCAAGGGCTTCGTGGGTTCAAATCCCACTCCCACCGCCAGTCAACTTATGAAGGAAGGATAAAAAAATGAATATTAATAAATTGAAAAACAACAAATTTTATTTCGGTAAATTAAAGAATCTTGAAGAACATCAGGGCTGGATTGTCGGATCGTTTTACGATAAAGATGATCCACGAAAATGTGATTTTATGGAGATTGTTTACAGAGAACACAAAGCCGGCGACACGTCTCCGCCACATTATCACGAGAAGAAGGTCGAACTTCTAATTATGCTTAAAGGAAAAGCCGAGTACCAAATTAATGATAAAAAAATCAAACTTGCATCCGGAGATTACTTTTTCGCTGATGTAAATAATGTCATTTCCGGAAAGTTCCTAGAATCTTCAAAAATAATCGCAATTCATTCACCAAGTATCCCGGGCGACAAGAAACTCTGGGATGGAAAGTTCTAGATCCGAGTGTCCCGCCAGTCATAGTTTGGGACTTTTTTTACGCGCATATTGAGGCAAGAATGAGAGTAAAACAAGGAAATACCTTTCGGGGTCTTTTTTGATTGCAAACATGCTTGTTCTGGCAGTTAGTTCAAAGACCCCACATGGGTCTGGAACTTTTTGAATAAACTCAAAAATCCCATTACTTTGGGACTTTTTCTGACAAATCAGCCAGTACGACAATTTTCTTTTCCAGCTCATAACCTTTACAGTGTTTTAAAATCCCAGAATAGGATGCTAAATTGTCAACATTAACTTTTTTAATCATCCTTTTTCTCATTTTAGTTCTCAACACTATACAATTTGGCAAAATGACATAACCCAGAAAATCAATCCCTTGTCTTGGTCTTCTAATCAACACCTTATTTTCGTGCAACCGAAGTTTGAGTCTTGACCCGAGAAAATTTTGGATTTGCGGAATTAAGTTGTTGAATTCACTATATGATCGACTCAATATTACAAAATCATCACAATATCTGACATAATACTTGAGATGAAGTTGATGCTTGATAAACTTATCGAGCTCATTCAAGTAAATATTGGCAAATAACTGGCTGGTCAGGTTGCCTATCGGAATTTCAGTTTGGCTAAACAGTGGCTTTTGCCGCAGACAAAAGCTCTCTCTCTCTCTCGATTCGCGCCGCAGGCGAATCGAGAGGAAAACTGGCCAATATTTCGCCTAAAAGCCGTAAAACATTGCGATCTTTGATTTTTCTTTCAATCATTTCCAGCAATATTTCATGATCAACCGAGGCGAAGAACTTTTTAACATCACACTTCAGCGCAAAACACTCCCAGGAGTAGTTTTTGCTGATTTTTCTGATAAAGCTATCCAGTTTTCTGACCGCTTTATGGGTTCCTTTACCCAAACGACAGGAATATGAGTCAAAGCAGAAAGTTCTGTCAAAAATCGGATAAAGAATTCGGTATATGGCATGATGTAAAATTCGATCCACCACTTCCGCTTTTTGAATATTTCGAAGTTTTGGATCATTAATGTAAAATGAACTGTAGTGACCATGCCGATAAGTTTTGTTTTTAAGCGCCAAATGAAGCTCATATAAGTTATCGGCTAAATTTCGTTCAAACAATTGAACATCTTCTTTTTTCCGCTTGCCAGAGCGAAATTCCTTCCAAGCCAAAAACAAATTCTCATAGCTAATTATTTTATCAAAGAGGTTTTCCATGAATAGTGATATCCCGATTATCCAAAAAGTTTATGATTTCTATCGTGAATTTTATCTTCTAATTCCACAAATGCCAAAACAGGATCGCCACACTTCCGGCGAGAAAATCCAAAATCTCTGCCTCGAATTTATCCAAAGCCTAATTTATGCCAGCCGAACCGAGAAGAAAAACAAATTTGCTTACTTGGAAAAAGCCGCCATGCAATTGGATCTGCTAAAATTGCTACTTCGATTATCTGAAGACACCAAATCAATACCGACCAAAAGATATTTAGATCTCTCGGAAAAATTATAGGTGATTGGTAAAATGCTCGGCGGCTGGATCAGAAGTTTAAACTAATCTGAACTTAAAAGCAAAACTCCCGTAAACTACGGGAGAAATATCGAAAGTTGTGGCGGAACACCCAATGGTTGCTCGCATTCCAGACGTTGTCGGGGTTGTCATAGTTCGTGTTGAGCCACAGGCCATCGTCATTGTGTTCAATGTTGAAGACCTTGAGATCGCCATCGGAGTCCGAAATCGGCTCCATGGCGATCAGCTTCCACTCGCCGAGCGGCTGGTTGAGATAGTGACGGCGGATCTCCGGGCCATCCGACGCCAGGCAGAGCTTCCAACCGAGCTTCAGTCCGGCTTCGTAGCTCTGGAAGCGGGTGGCACCATTGGGGTAGCCGAGTTCCTCGTTGGAGGCGCAGACGAACTCGACGTCCTCCTCGACTTGCGGGATGCTGGCTGCAAAAGCCCGCTTCCCCGTGATGTCGCCGGCCCACTTGCTGATGTTACAGACGGGGTCGGTCGCACCCAGGGCCTGGCGGTAACCAGCCACATTCTTGAGAGTGCCGACCCTCGCCGTCACGAATAGCGGACGCTTGATCAGCGGAAAGCTGCGAGCGTACTCGGCGGCCAGTCTGTCCATGAGCCCGTGCTGTTCAGCCTTGAAGTTCGGGTTGCTCATGGCATGCTGGATATCCTGAGGATTGCGACGCTCCTTGCAGATCTCCTCGATGCGCCTCAGATAGTCGTCCAGCAACGTCTGTGCGAGGGTAACTCCATCTTTTGCAGCCATGGGTTACTCCTCCTTTGCAGTGATTTCCCGCTACAAGTGCGGGTTTGCCCTTTGGGCTTAACTGATTACCTTTGAAAAGATAGGCAATTAAGCCCAAAGGAACAATTGAATTTAGGATGTTCTGTAACTTTAAATTATACTATAAAATGAAAACAAATTGCAATGGTTTTAGCGTTTTTATTCCATTTTGAGAACGAATCTGGTATTGTTCTAGCTAGGGGACAAAAGGTAAAGCTTTTTAGGGTAGGGGACAGGTCCCAAATAAGCTCGCTTTTGATAAAAATGCTCGGCTGATTTGAGTCAAAGGCATTTTTTATTTTTCAAATAACCAGATATTTGTTATTCTATAAAAAGATAGTAAATAAAAAAAGATAGTAAATATTAATGGAGTCGTGGAGGGATTATAGAAACAGAAAAAAATTTGCTTAAAGCGATGACCGGCGAGTCGTTGGCGAGAAATAAATACACTTTCTATGCCAAGCAGGCAGAAAAAGATGGACTAATTTGGATCGCCCGGGTTTTTGAAGAAACCGCCGACAATGAACGGGCCCATGCGCAGGAAGAGTATGAGCAAATTAAAAACAAGGTCGAGATGACTAATAGTTATAATATCAATCGACTTGGCACGACATTGGAAAACTTGCGTCATGCGGCCGAAGGTGAAAAATTTGAATTTAAAGAAATGTATCCCGGATTCAAAAAAATCGCTGAAGAAGAGGGCAATAAAGAAGCGGCAACGCTATTTCAGGAAATTTCTGAAGTTGAGGAAAAACACGAAGAGCGCTATACAATTTTGGCCGATTTGTTGGAGAGCGGAAAATTATATAAGCGAGACAAGGAAATTGAGTGGAAATGCTTGAATTGCGGCTACATTCACAAAGGCAAATCGGCGCCGGAAGTTTGCCCGCTGTGCAAAAAACCACAAGGTTGGTACATGGGAATTGGAACAGTGCGATAATAATATTTGCTAGTAATGAGACAACTTCAGGCATATTTTACCGGCCGGGTGCAAGGGGTGGGATTTCGTTATACCGCGGCTGATTTGGCCGATGAACTTGGCATTGTTGGTCGGGTGCGAAATTTACAGGATGGGCGAGTGGAACTTTTGGCCGAGGGTGAAGAGGAGAAATTAAACGATTTTTTACAGGAGTTAAAAAAATATTTTCGGGAAAAGATCTACGACATCGAAACCGACTGGTCAGAAGCAAGTGGAAAGTTCTCGAGTTTCGATATAACGCACTAAAAAAAGAGCGGGCATTCTGTCCGCTCTTTAGGTCTGTGTAGGAGTGCCCGGTGTTTTAGGCCGGGACCACACGGGTTCGGATTGTAACTCTCGTTTCCTTGTATTCAGGGAGCCATTTATCGGCGAATACCACCCTGACGCCGGCGGAGACATTCTCCCTCACAGCATCTTCTGTCCCTTCGTTGGTACTGGGCAGACCATCTATGATCACATCGATAACTTTGCCTTGTGTGGCTGACCATGTGTGCTGGTCAATGTAAACTTTGACATTGTCAGCCATGACGTCTACATAGTGCCTAGCGACGCAATTTTCGATGCAGATGTTCAATCCACCCAGTGCCTCGTAGGCTGCCGATCCCACAGGCAATACCGGCATTCCGTAGATCCAGACAAACACCTTCATGCAGATCACCCTTTCGTGTCAGTAGTGGTCAAATCATAGCAAAATGTGCTAAATTAAGCAAATAGTTGCACATAATTTGACAAAGAGCCGAGATATGGATAAAAAGATATGGATAAAAAAGTCAAACTTTGCAGTGCTTGTTTACTGGGGATAAATTGCCGCTATGACGGTAAAATTAAATCGAATAAAAAAGTTTTGGCGTTGGCGAAAAAGGAAATTTTAATTCCAGTTTGCCCCGAGCAGCTTGGCGGGCAGGCGACTCCGCGACCAGATGCGGAAATTGTCGGTAATAAAGTGTTGGAACCGGATGGCACTGATATCACTAAAGAATTCAAAAAAGGCGCTCGCGAAGTTTTAAAAATTGCCAAATTATTCGGCGTAAAAGAAGCAATCCTAAAACAACGCAGCCCTTCGTGCGGTTCGGGACAAATCTATGATGGCAGCTTTTCCCACAAAATCATCAAAGGCGATGGAATCACAACTTGGCTCTTAAAAAAACACGACATCAAAATAATTTCCGAAGAGGAGTTATGAAAAAATCATTGCCGGAAATTTTAACAATCTGATACTGAAACTTTATACGATTTTCAGATATTGACAAACTTTATAAAGTTTTGGTAAAATAAGTTCATGATGAATATCCAACAGAAATTAAAAATCATCCAAAAAATTTCCGGATTGACCCAAGCCAAACTCGCCGCCAAAATCGGTGTTTCTTTTGTTGCTTTCAATAATTGGTTTTTGGGCAAATCGCAGCCGCGAAAAAGCGCTTTGAAAAAAATCGATCAACTTTATAAAGAATATACCGGCGAAAGGGAAATTTCCGATGATGGATTATCAGCAAAAAAATCAGCGCTGACATCGAAATCAAAAAGATTTCGCAATATTTTAAAACGAATTGTTAACAACCCCGACATTTATGATGCGTTTATCCTCGCATTGACTTATCATTCAAATCGAATCGAGGGTTCGACTTTATCGGAAAACGAAACCGCGGCTATTTTATTTGAAAATGCCGTTTTGCCAGATAAGACCTTGGTCGAACAGCTTGAAGCCAAAAACCATCAGACGGCAATAAAATTTTTGTTTGATCATCTGGCTGGCGCAAAACCGATTGACGAAGCGCTGATTTTGCGTTTGCACGCGATTTTGTTAAATGGCATCCAACGCGATGCCGGTTTTTACCGCCGACATGGCGTTCGAATTGTCGGTGCCAATGTTCCGACTGCCAATTTTCTCAAAGTGCCGGATTTGATGAAAAATTTAGCTTATGATATTAGCAAAAAGAAAAAGGATGTTATTGCCGGCATCTCCGACATTCACAGTCGTTTTGAACAAATTCATCCGTTTGCTGACGGCAACGGTCGGATCGGCCGGCTGATTATGCAAGCGATACTACTTAGCAATAATTTGCCACCGGCAATTATTACCCAAGAAAAAAAAGTTTTATATCTAAAATATCTAAACATTTCTCAAACAAAAGGCGATTCAAACCCACTTGAAGATTTTGTTTGCGATGCCATTTTTGAAGGATTTAAGATTTTAGAAAGACAAAAAAAATGAAAAAAAGAAATTTTCAACACAAGGAGTTGGCAAATGGCCGATGGAATAAGTTTTCGATTTTTGCCCAGATGGCCAATGTTGGCGCCGAAGTTGGCAGGGCGATAAATTGGCGCGAGAAAAATAAAGAATATAGCCAGATGGCTTTCGAGCGAGCGCTTGAGTTAATTGATTTGATGGTTGAAGATAAGAATAATCGATCTCGGCTAAAAGAAATTTGTCGCCTGCGTGAGGTCTTGGTTGATTATTTTGCCGGCGACAATATTTACAATTCCTCCGACAAGCTTTGGGGGAAATATTTTTACCCATTTAATTATGCTGCCAGAATAAATACTTGAGTTATGAAAAAATCATTGCCGGAGAAATTATGAAAAAAAGTATTATAAGAAACTTGATAGGTAAATAAAGCTCGGGTACTAACAGATTTTGAGAAGAACTCATTAGAACTATGTTATAATCCAATATAGCACTTGAACAATTCGGATCAAATCTACTCTGAAAGGGGAGTATTTGAGTGACAGCTGACGATGCGGTGTTGAGATCATTGGCTGAGGCGATCGGAGAGGGATACCGACGGATACGGGAAGATGAAAGGGCGTTTGTGGAAGGTTTGAGCGAGGATGAAATTCGACAACGGTTGGAAAAGCTGGTGGTGACAATCAGAAGAGCCAAAAAGCCGGCGTCGGAATCGAAGTCCGGGGAGCGGTTGAAGACGGAGGAGCTGATTATCGGGGCGATAGCATTATCACATAAATATAAACGGTCGTTTAAAATCATGTGATAGTAAGAATCATATTATTTATCATGATATTACCAGTGTTGCGCAATTCGTCATTACGAGACCAAGGGCCGTGGCAATCTATTAAAAAGATTGCTTCGCTGTCGCTCGCAATGACAGACCTGGGGAATTACGCAACAGTGATATGATATTGTGATTTAGTAGCTGGCGTTGTTTCCCAAAACCCAATTTTCAAAAGTCGGTATCTCGTCATCAATATGGATTCGCGGCAGAAGATAGAGATCGCCGCCGATTTGCTGATAGGCATTTCGCCGAGTCGAGGCCGCTGTCGAATAGCCGGCGTCGGCAACGGCTTTTTCAATTTCAGCGTTATAATTGCCACCGGGATAGGCAAAGTGAAAAATTTTTATTCCAAGATTATCCTCGAGAACTTTTTTGCTCTCCAAAAGTTCATATTTAATTTGGTCAGTTGAAAGCGAAGTCAAGGCGTCGTGATTGACAGTGTGCGAACCGATTTCCATTCCGGCATCGCGCAACTCCTTAATTTCCTTCCAACTCATTCCGCCGCTTTTTTCAATATTATTTAATTTGAGATAAAAAACTGCCAAAAAACCGTATTTTTTCAAAATCGGCAGAGCGTTTTCATACTGATCATGATCGCCGTCATCAAAAGAAATTATCACTGGTTTTGCCGGCAATTTTTTCTTTCGGTTCATCGCCAGATACAAGTCATCTTGTCTAATCGTCTCATAGCCATTATCCGAGAGCCACTTCAACTGCTGATCAAAAGTTGCCGGCGAGACAAAATAGGACTGTTGCGGCTCGACTTTGGCAATGTGATGATAAAGCAAAATCGGGCAGTAAATATAGCCGGGTTTTTGGGTAATGTCTTTTGAGGTCGGCTGGATCTCATCATCAGTCAAAAAAATCTCCTCGCTGGTTTTTTTCGCTTCCTGCCGCGGAAACCAGTAGAATCTCAAAAACAAAATCAAGCCATTAGTCAGAATGACAATTACCGCCAGGGCGATCAAAATTGCTTTTAGAATTCTCATCATTATATTTTAATTTTAGCTCACTTGACTTTATTTGTCGACAGGTGTAGTAATTGAAATTTAAAAAGAACTATTACAGGAGGGGAAGATGAAAAAAGTTGTTTTTGTTCTGATGGCGGCAGTGTTAATCGCACTGCCGAGTTTTACTTCTGCCGGTTATAGTTCGGGGGGTGCCATGTTGTTGACTAGACTTGAAGTTTCAAAAGACAACACAAACTGGGTAAATTATTTAGCTGAAGAGAATTCCGGCGACCAGACGTTAACTGTTTTGCCTGGCGATACCGTTTATTTCCGTTTGAAAACTTGGAATACTGGCGATGCGCCGTCAATTAATATTACCTTTACCGGTAGTTATACGAATCCGGGGTATATTGATGCACTCGATCCTTTTCATCCCGGTGTTTACGACGATCTTGATGGCGATGCTACTTTCTATTACGCTCTTACTGGGTTGCCGGACATGACAGCCGGAACTGTGTCGTTTGATCTTGATGCGGTAGCCAATGGATCAACTGATCTCTTAAATTATCAGAGCGGCGAAATGGTAGCAAGAGTTGCAGCCGGAACACCGGATCAAACTGTGATGTTGACGACAGTTATAATTACTGGTGCCAGTCAGGTGGCTTGGTGGAAAAAATTACTCTTTCCTCGAGCTTATGCTGATGACTCAGCAACAACTCAAGTTCGAATTCTAGTTTCAAATCCGCCTGCCGCGACTGCTCAGATGACCACCCAAACCCTGCCGGTTACCGGCCTGGATCCGATACAACTGATTATGTCACCGGTAATGCGTTTCTGCCAATAGCTATTGAATAATTAGGAAGCAAAAACTCTTACTGATATTGCATCACAGATAAGCACTGATAAAACCATCTGTGAAAATCTGTGAATAACTATCTGTGAGAGTTTATGTTTTTGTTGTTATTTTTCTGTGCTATACTTTGGGGGTAATGGATTTTTCAATCCAAAAATTGTTGGATGTTGTTGATCGGATTTACGGTCTCCAAGATGACCGGCTTTATGATTTGGAAGAGCTTTTTTATTATCATCAAAAATGGCTCTTGCGCTATACTGATGACAAAAAGCACGACCGAATTTCTAAATCAGTCGAAAAATTGATGGTTTCTTTGGCCTGGTATTTTGCCATAATCAATCGTTTCAAAATTGATTTGCAAGCGATGTTGGAGAAAAGATATTCTTATAAATGCCCGTATTGTTTAGAAATTCCCTGCGATTGCCAAAAAGAGGGAAAACGAACTGCCAAGAAAACTGGCCGGCCGGTTTCCGGCAAGCCAAAAGATTTGGCCGGCTGGCAAAAAGTGATTGGCAAAATTTATCCTAAAGAATTGATCGAGTTTAAGAACTTGGAAATTCTGCGCGGACAGGATATTTTTCATCAAACATTTCGGAAATTTCGCCAAGCATTGGGCAAAAGAAGTTTACATGAGATAGAAATTGCTTCCACTGACTATTCCGTCGAAATTTTAAAAATTGCTAATAATTTGGAAATTGATCTAGCCGAAGAATTTGTTAAATTATTTCGCCGCGGTTGTTTCGTCTGCCACAAAACCCCCTGCGAGTGCTTTTACACGGAATAATTGTATTTTTCAAAACTTATCGGAGCCCAAGCTTTAGCTTGTGAGTTAGCACGATAAATCGTGGTCTACAATACAAAATGTAATCCAATCTTTAGCTTGTTCAAAAACAAACTAAAGTTTGTTCTACATTTTATGTAAATCGCTGTCAATAAATAATCAAACTCATTTACTTTTTGCCCTGAGCAGAGTCGAAGGGTATTTTTTAATTGAGGGGGAGAACCTTGACAAGGGAGTGAGCGAAATGGAGACTCTGGTTTTTGAAGGCAGAGAATATCGTCTTACTTTCGAGGGCGAAGAGGTGTCATGGAAGAGATGGGCAAGCGGATATGGAGATTATCAGATTGACATGTATCAATGGCAAGGTACTGGCCAGGTCGAAGAAAGCGGCAAGGATGGAGCGATTTTTTTCCACTTCTCAACCGAACCGCTATCAGATCACCGGGTTAACTGGTTTCATCTCCACTCATTTGAGCACTGCATTTTTTTCAGCGAAAGGGAGCTAAGGGGGAATCCTTACCGGGCGAACGCTGATGATCCCAACCATGTTGTTTACTTTGAACTGGGATTAGCAGTTGATCGACAAGCAGTCGTTGATTATCTTGGCGAACTGATTGCCGGAGCGATCGCCGAAACTGATGATGCAAGAGTTTTGTCAGAGATCGGAATTCCATCTTTGGACATTGATTATCTTCGGAATCACGGACTAGTAGCTGATTCCGAAGGTCAGATCGCTTTGGCAGAACTTGCTGAGTAGCACTATGTGTCGTGGGATGGAGATATTCCATCCCTTTTTCATTCCGCCGGAAAATAATCATCTTCGTTTACTTTTTGAACCGAAAATCTGCATAAGTTATTTTTAAATTAGAGAGAAAAATAATTAAACGAAGGAGGTTAAAATGTCCCTACTTGTCGCCTTAGAGGGTTTGCCCAATTGCGGCAAAAGCACAACAAGCCGGCTTTTACACGAGGAGTTGTCATCGAGAGGCATAAGCGTCAGATCCTTGGATGTCGATTTGCTTGGTGATGCAAAAAAACTTCGAGAGATTGCTGGCAAATACCAGCCCGGTGATCCGACCCGAATTTTTCTTTACTGGGCATTGCAGTTTCAGCAAGAGGAGGCGATAAATAAACTTAAGAGCAAGGCAGAGGTGATTATCGCCGATCGTTTCTGGGGTTCGATATTGGCGATTGACCATTTTGGAAACAAAGTTCCGAAAAAAGTCCTCGAATGGGTTATGTCGAGCGCAAATAAGCCGGACATTACTTTTTTCCTCGATCTACCGTTGGTGGTCGCCAATAATCGGAAAGAATGGAAACCGAAAGTGATGGATAATGATCAATTTGCCAAAAAAGTTGAAGCCGGTTACCGGAAGTTGGCGGCGGTGGATAACTGGCTGAAAATTGATGCTTCGCAAAATAAAATCGCAATAAAGGAACAGTGCCTGGAAATAATTTTTACCAAATTTCAAAAGCGTGATTTATCGGCGGCAACGCCAGAACTGGGGCGGGAGAGGTTTTATAATTACAATTTTGTTTGATTTTGCGCTATATTGGATTTATGGATGAAGTTGAGGAAGTCAAAAGCAAAATTGACATTGTCGATTTGATCGGCGGCTATTTAACATTGAAAAAAGCTGGCGTCAATTATAAAGCATTATGTCCGTTTCACTCAGAGAAGACCCCGTCTTTTATGGTTTCGCCGGAGAGGCAGAGTTTTAAATGCTTCGGATGTTCAAAGGGTGGAGATGTCTACACTTTTATTGAAGAAATCGAGGGGATGGAATTTTACGACGCACTGAAACTTCTGGCCGGTCGCGCCGGTGTCGAATTAAAACCGCGCCGGTCAATTCATTACGGAGAAAAGGAGTATCAGCCGTCGGAAAAGACCAAACTTTTTGAAATAAATAATCTGGCGGCGCGGCTCTATCATAAAATTTTAACCGATCATCCGAAGACGCAGCATGCACGGAAATATTTAGTCAATCGCGGTCTAAAAAAAGAATCAATTGTAAATTTTCAACTTGGCTATGCGCCGAGATCTTGGGATTTGCTTTTGCGTTTTTTGAAAAATAAAGGCTACATAGAAAAAGAAATATCTCGTGCTGGTCTTCTGGTTTTGGGTGAAAAAGGCCGCTACTATGACCGCTTTCGCGGCCGAATAATGTTTCCGATTAATAACATCGCAGGGCAAGTTATCGCTTTTACCGGCCGAACATTGGAAGATGACCTGCCTGCCGGCAGGCAGGTCCAAACGCCAGCAAAATATATCAACTCCGCCGAATCACCAATTTATACCAAAGGGAAAACTATTTATGCTCTAGATAGAGCCATAATTGAAATTCGCGCCCAAGGATTTTCTGTAATGGTTGAGGGTAATATGGACGTTATCGCTTGTCATCAAGCTGGTTTTCGAAATGTGGTGGCAGTCTCCGGAACGGCACTGACCCCTGATCAACTGAAAATTTTGGCTCGCTACAGCCCAGATACTATTTTTGCTTTTGACTCTGATTCTGCCGGCAAAGCAGCACTAAAGCGGGCGATCACATTAGCAGTCCAGAGTGATCTCAATGCCAAGGTTATCACGCTACCTGGTTTTAAAGATCCAGATGAAGCGATTAAATCTGATCCAAAAAATTGGCAGCAGGGAATAAAAACTGCCAAACCAGCGCTAGAATATTGGATTGATTGCCTAGTTTTAGAGCAAGGAATAACTGATGTTGGAGAGAAGAAAAAAATTTCCAAAGAAATTTTGCCAGTGATCAAAATTATTTTAAATGATCTAGAAAAGGAACATTATTTAAAGTACCTAGCCAAAAAGCTGGCGATATCAGAGTCGGCGGTTACAGCCCAACTGTCAAAAGCCAAGGTAACCCAAGAGAGAGAAGTTTCTGCTCAAGCGAAGGTTGGTCTTGACTATGAGCAAAGAGTCGCTGGTCTTGTTTGGCAAGAGAAAAAATTGATTGATAAAATCCCAACGGCTTTCTTTGGTCTCAATTTTCAGGATCAGGCAGTCAGAGCATTATTTGAGAAGGTGAAGCATAACCAAGAGCTGAAAAAATTGCCAGCAGAAATTAAAAGTAAGCTCGATCTTTACGCCTTGGAAGCAATGCGAGATCTTGATCTAGATGAAGAGGGAATGATAGAACGCGAATTCGAATATTTGGTCAGGGATTTCTTTGAGAGAAAGAAGGAAAGGACTAAAGCTGAGTTTGCAGAGAAAATTGCTGAAGCTGAAACAGCTGGCGATCGGGATAAAATTAAGGAATTGATGAGCCAGTTCCAGTCTGCTATAATTGATGGGGAGAAATAAATAAGGAAGTAAAAACTACCACACCTGCCTGCCGTCAGGCAGGGATATATTGCCACCCATTCTTCGCTGAAGCTACGAAGGGCAGGCAGATAAGCACCGATGGAAAATTCCAAGATACAAGATAGCAA